>Ga0136616_10000001_pt1 | contig 227129 bp, 229 predicted proteins | sample AntDrymUQ2992106_2_FD_106648 | JGI IMG/M metagenome (GOLD analysis project Ga0136616, IMG submission 106648) | Polar desert sand microbial communities from Dry Valleys, Antarctica - metaG UQ299 (21.06) | ecosystem: Environmental > Terrestrial > Soil > Desert | place: Antarctica: Dry Valley... | reverse complement strand
GTCGGTGTCGTCGGGCGCCACGCCCCCCACCTCCAGCTTGACCCTCTCCGCGGTGGTCTCGCCGATCGCCAGCCCGTGCGTGCCGCGCAGCCAGGCGGCCACCGACTCGTCGAGGTCGTAGCCGCCCATGCGCACCGAGCGCGACACGACGATCCCGCCGAGCGAGATCACCGCCACCTCGCTCGTGCCTCCGCCCACGTCCACCACGAGGCTCGCGCGCGGCTCGCCGATCGGCAGGCCGGCGCCGATCGCGGCGGCCAGCGATTCCTCGATCAGGTGGACCGAGCGAGCCCCCGCGGCCAGGCACGCCTCCATCAGCGCGCGCTGCTCCACGTCGGTGATCCCCGAGGGCGCGCAGATGATCACGCGGGAGTGAGCGCGGCGGCTTCCCTGCGCGCGCTCGATGAAGTGCCGCAGCATCTGCTCGGTCACCTCGAAGTCAGCGATCACGCCGTGGCGCAGCGGCCGGACCGCGGTGATCGTCGCCGGGGTCCGCCCGATCATGCCCTGCGCGTCCTCTCCCACGGCGTGCACGGCGCCGCTCTGGGAGTCGATCGCCACCACCGACGGCTCGGACACGACGATCCCCTCTCCGCGGGCGAACACGAGCGTGTTGGCCGTTCCGAGGTCGATTGCCAGGTCCCGCCCTCCGAGGCGGGGCCACAGGCGGCGGCGCAGCGGCGCCCGCGCCGAGTCCACCCCGGCCCCGCCCGCACCGGCCAGGCTGTCCCGCCTCGCTCCGCTGTTGCCTCGTGCCAACCCGGACCTGCTTCGCTCCGCCACGACCCTAACCCTGCTTGCGGGCGGGTCCGCCCGCCCTCCGCGTCACCGAGCCCTCGAGCGAGCGCCGCAGCGCCGCGCGGGCCGCCAGGTGGCCGCACATCCCGTGCACGGCGCCGCCGGGAGGTGTGGAGGAGGAGCAGATGTAGATGTCGCGCGCGGGAGTCGCGTAGGGCACGACGCGCGCCACGGGCCGGGTGAACAGCTGGCGCAGGTCCTGGATGCCGCCGTTGATGTCCCCGCCCACGTAGTTCGGGTTGTGAGCCTCCACGTCGGCCGGGCCCATGGCCGACCGGGCCAGCACGAGATCCCGAAACCCGGGAGCAAAGCGCTCCACCTGGCATTCGATGCGCTTTGTCATGTCGGCCTCCGACCCATTGGGCACGTGACAGTAGGCCCACGCGGTGTGCTTGCCCGCCGGGGCGCGGCTGGGGTCGGCCGGCGTCTGCTGGGCGAGGAGCACGAATGGCCGCTCGGGCTCTCGTCCGCCCGCCACCGCCGCCTCGGCGGCAGCCACCTCGGTGAGCGTGCCGCCGAGGTGCAAGGTCCCCGCTCGACGCGCGTCGGGAGCCGTCCATGGGATCGGCCCGTCCAGCGCCCAGTCCAGCTTGAAGACCCCTGGTCCGTAGCGGTAGCGGCCGAGAGCCCGCCGGTAGCGTCCCGGCAGTCGGTGCCCGGCCAGGCGGACCACCTGGCGCGGGCTTAGGTCGAGCAGCACCGCCCGCGCAGGCGGCAGATCGGCCATGGACTCCACCGGACTGGACGTCCTGATCTCGCCGCCAAGCGAACGGAGGTGGGATGCCAGCGCGTCGGCGATGGCCTGGGAGCCGCCGCGGGCCATCGGCCACCCCACGGCGTGGCCGAGCATGCCCAGCACGAGCCCGAACGACGCGGAGGCGAGCCGGTCGAGGGCGAGCATCGAGTGGCCGGCGCAGCCGGCGAACAACGCCGCTGCCCGCTCGTCGCGGAAGGTCGAGCCCGCCAGTCCTACGGCCGAGCGCAGGGCGTGCCGCCCGAACCGAGCCAGCGCTATTGGGTGACGCGGAGGCGCGACCCCGCCCAGCAGGTCGGAGACGAGCCGGTCCGCATCGCGGACGAGCGGGCCCATCAGCGACATGTAGGCGCCCCCGTCATCACCGCCGATCGATGCGGCGGTGGCCTCTACCGAGCGCTCCAACGCTACCGCTGTGCCGTCGTCGAGCGGGTGGGCGAGCGGTAGGTCCGGATGGATCAGGTCGAGCCCGTGCTCGGCCAGCGGCAAGCGCCGCATGAAGGGCGAGGCGACCATGAGCGGGTGGATGGCCGAGCAGACGTCGTGCACGTAGCCGGGCAGGGTCAACTCGGCCGAGCGCGTGCCCCCGCCGACGGTGGCCGCCCGCTCCAGCACGAGCACCGACCGTCCTGCCCGGGCGATCTCCACGGCCGCGGCGAGGCCGTTCGGCCCCGCCCCGACCACGACCGCGTCGAGCGCCGGCTTAGCCAGTCCCGATGGATTCAGGCTCCGTCACCCCGGTTCGCGAGGAGGGAGCACCCGGTCGAGGAACGCCAACACGTCGGCGATCACCTCGTCGCGATTGGTCTCGTTGAAGATCTCGTGCCGGGCGCCGGGGTAGGTCTTCTGCTCGGTGGCCGGACCGCGCAGGTGCTCCATCGCCTCGCGCGCCGGGCCGAGGGGCACGAGGGCGTCCTCCTCGCCGTGGATCCAGAGCGTGGGCAGCATCCCGAAGTCCGGGCCCTGCGCCGCCGCATCCATGCCGGCGAACAGCTGCTCCAAGGTCCCGCGCTTGAACGGGCCGTGCCAGACGAGGGGGTCGGCGGCGTAGGCCGCTCCCACGGCGGGGTCGCGCGACAGCACGGCGGGATCGATCGGCACGTCGGGGATCGGGTCCATGGTGAGCAGCGCCTCGAGGTCGGGGCTGCCGCCGACCACGGGGCCGGACAGCACCAGCGCGATCAGTTCGGCCCCGTGCTTCTGGGTGAAGCGGGTGGCCACGAGCCCGCCCATCGAGTGGCCGATCAGGACCACCGGCAGATCGGGGTGTTCCTCCCTGGCCAGCCCGCACACCAGGTGGAGATCGGCCGTGAGCACCTCGCCGGGCGGCACCAGGGCGTGCTCGCCCTCGGACCGCCCGTGGCCGGCGTGGTCGGGCCCGTACACCACCGCGCCATGAGCCACCAGCCGCTCCGCCACATACTCGTAGCGCCCCACGTGCTCCCCGTAGCCGTGGGCGAGGAGCGCGATGTAGCGCGACTCGGGCTTGTCCCAGCGCCGAACGAACAGCCGCCCGCTCGTGCCCGCTATTTCCCGCCCGTCCATCTCCGTCATCGCTCTCCTCACTGAGTTCGACTGCGACCGTACCGGGTACACGGGCGAGAACTGCGAGTGGTAGTCCGGCTTGCATTAGCGTACGGCGCCCTTGGCGCCGCTGCTCTCGCCCGACCCCACCCGCATCGGGCGTCCGGACACCGAGCCCTACGACGATCGCGCGCCCGACTGGGTGGCGGGCGGCACCCCTCAACGGCTGCGTGGAGAGCTGGAGGGGCTGCTCGGTGCCGAGCAGGTGCTCGCGCGCGCCACCGACCTGATCCGCTACGCCTCTGACGCCAGCCCGTATCGAAAGATCCCGCGGGCGGTGGTCATGGCCCGCTCGGCGGACGACGTCGCGGCAGTGCTGGCCTTCGGCCGGCGCTCGGGCGTGCCGGTGACCCTGCGCGGCGGGGGCTCCAGCCTGAATGGGCAGGGGCAGACTGACGGGATCCTCGTGGATGTGCGCCGCCACTTCGGCGCGATCGCGGTCGAGGACGACGGCGCGCGGGCCCGCGTGGGGCCTGGGGCCCTGCTCGGGCACGTCAATCGCGTCCTGGCGCCGCACGGCACCAAGCTCGGCCCCGACCCGGCGAGCACCGACATCGCCACCGTCGGGGGCGTCATCGCCAACAACTCGGGCGGCATGCGCTGCGGCGTGACCCACGACTCCTACCGCACGCTGGCCTCGCTCACGTTCGTCCTGCCGTCGGGCACGCGGATCGACACCGAGGCCCCGAGCTCCGAGGAGGAGTTCGCCCGCCGCGAGCCGGAGTTGGCGGCCGGGCTGGTCGAGCTGCGCGACGAGCTGCGCTCCGACGTCGAGCTGGCCGAACGGGTGCGACGCAAGTTCGCGATCAAGAACACCACCGGCTACCGGCTCTGCGCCCTGCTCGACGCCGACTCCCCGCTGGAGATCTTCCGCCGGTTGATCGTGGGCTCGGAGGGCACGCTGGCGTTCATCGCCGAGGCGGTGTTCGACACCGTCGCCCAGCCGTCGCATACCACCGTGTCGTGGCTGCATTTCGCGAGCATCGAAGCCGCGGTGGCCCCGGTGGAGGAGCTGGTGGCCGTGGGCGCCCGCGCGGTGGAGCTGATGGTGGCACCCGCCCTGATCGCGGCGGCCCACTCGATGCCCGGCACGCCGGAGTACTGGAAGGAGATTCCGCCGGACTCCGCCGCGCTGCTGGTGGAGTTCGGGGCCGACGAGGACGCGGGCCTGGGCTTGCAGGTCACGCAGGCGGAGAGCATCCTCTCCGGCCACGAGCTGCTGGCGCCGGCGGCCTTCACCCGCGAGGGCGAGGCCATCGAGCTCGCCTGGACCGTGCGCGAGGGACTCTTCGGCCTGGTCGGCAAGCTGCGACTCCCGGGCACTTCCCTGATCTCGGAGGACGTCTGCTTCCCGCCCGCGCGCTTCGCCGAGGCGGCCGCCGACCTGCGCGAGCTGCTCGGGCGTCACGGCTTCCTGGCCGGCGTGGCCGGTCACGTGTCGGCGGGCAACCTGCACTTCATGCTCACCCCCGTGCTGTCCGACGAGGCGGACCGCCTCCGCTACGACGGCTTCATGCAGGAGCTGGTGGAGCTGGTGGTGGGCAAGTACGACGGCTCGCTCAAGGCCGAGCACGGCACCGGCGTGAACATGGCTCCGCACGTGGAGCGCGAGTGGGGCGCCAAGGCGACGGAGATGATGTGGCGGATCAAGCAGCTGGCCGACCCCGACGGGGTCCTCAACCCGGGTGTCGTGCTGAACCGCGATCCGGGCGTGCACCTGCGCGACCTCAAGTCCTCGCCGCCGATCGAGGAGGTGGCCACTCAATGCGTGGAGTGCGGCTTCTGCGAGCCGGTCTGCCCCAGCCGGCACGTGACCACCACGCCCCGCCAGCGCATCGTGCTGCGGCGCGAGATGGCACGACAGGCGCCCGGGTCGCCGGTGCTGGCCGCGCTGACCGAGCAGTACGAGTACGACGCGATCCAGACGTGCGCCGCCGACGGCACCTGCGCCGCCGCCTGTCCGGTGGTGATCGACACGGGCAAGCTGATTAAGGCCTTCCGGGCACGACAGCACACCGAGCGCGAGGAGCGAGCGGCCCGCGGACTGGCTCAGCGATTCGCCGGCGTCGAGCGAGCCGCCCGAGCGGGCCTGCGCGGCGCGGAGGCGATGCGCAGCGCCGTGGGCGAAAGGGCCGTGCAGGGCGTCGCGAACGCGGTCCGCCGGGTGGTCAGCACAGACCTCGTCCCGTCCTACCCCTCGTCGATGCCTCCGCCCGCACCCGCACGACTCCCGGCCACGGCACGCCACGGCGCCGCCGCGGTCTACCTGCCGGCGTGCATCAACCGGATCTTCGGCAACCCCCGCGGCACCGCGCCCTCCCCCACCCTTCCCGAGGCGCTCGTGGAGGTGTCTCGCCGGGCCGGGCAGCCGCTGTGGATACCCGGCGACGCGGCAGGGCACTGCTGCGGCACGCCGTGGAGCTCGAAGGGTTACCGGCGAGGCCACGAGCTGATGGCGCGCCGGACCGCCGCCGCTCTCCTCCGATGGAGCGCCGACGGCGAGCTGCCCGTGGTGATCGACGCCTCCTCCTGCGCGCACGGGCTCGTGTCCGAGCTGGGAGACGCGCTGGATCACGACGCCCGCGGCCGGTTCCAGCGGGTGCGCGTGATCGACTCGACGGCGTGGGCGCACGACCACCTGCTGCCCGCGCTCGAGGTGACGGGCCAGGCGGGCAGCGTGGCCGTGCACCCGTCCTGCTCAGCCGGTCACCTGGGCGTACAGGCCAAGCTGGAGCGCGTGCTCGGCGCGCTGGCCGACGACGTGGTCGTGCCGCCGGGCGCGGGGTGCTGCGGCATGGCGGGCGACCGCGGGTTGCTGCACCCCGAGCTGCCCGCCTCGGCTCTGCGGGAAGAGGCCGCCAGCCTGGACGGCCGGGAGTTCGATGAGCACGTGTGCTCCAACCGGACCTGCGAGATCGGACTGCAGGAGATCACGGGACGCCCGTACTCGTCGTTCGTGTTCCTGCTCGAGCGGCTGACGCGGCCCTGGGAAGGCGCAGGTCCCCCGCGCCCTCAGAGCCCGGGGGACCTGGCGCACGCCCGCAGTCCCCACCACGGGAGTCACTGAAGGGCTAGAACGCCGAGGGCTCTAGGCGGCTGATGTCCTCGCAGCCCCGCAACCGGTCGAAGGCATCGGCCCGGACGATGTCCCGGCCCGGGCCGCAGTCAACAGTGGTGTTCGCTCCGTTTGCGGCGTCGATCACGTCCCTTCCGGATCCACCCGACACGCGGTTGCCGGCATTGCCGCCCACGTCGAGGCGATCGCGGCCCGGGCCTCCGCGCAAGGTATCGCTGCCCGACCCGCCGGCGATGTTGTCGTTGCCGCGTCCGCCGGACATCCTGTCGTCTCCATCGCCTCCGTCGAGATCGTCGTTCCCGTCATGCCCCTTGAGGCGGTCATCTCCCTTGCTGGCCGACAGTTCGTCCGGGCCGTCGCCGCCGTCGAGCAGGTCGTCGCCGAGCCCACCGCTGAGGAAGTCGACGCCGCGCGCGCCGCTGAGCTTGTCGTCCCCGCGCCCGCCCGTTATGTCATCCGGACCCGGACCCCCGTTCATCGAGTCGTCTCCCAGGCCCCCGGACAGGAAGTCGAAGCCGTCACCGCCGAACACGGTGTCCGAGTCAGAGCCTCCGCTCAGGTCGTCGGGCCCTCCCTCGCCGAAGAGCAGGTCGACGCCGGCCCCGCCGGCCACCTCGTCGAAGCCCTCGCCGCCCTCCACGCAGTCGTCCCCGGCCACTCCGTTGACCACGTCGTCGCCGTCACCCGTCTCGATGCTGTCCATTCCCGTCGTTCCGACCAGCGTGTCCGGTCCTGCGGTGCCGACGAGCGTCGGGGGCCCGCACACGGCGGGCTGCTGGGCAATCGACTGGGCCTGGAGGCCCAGGACAGCGGTGCAGGCAACGCCCAACAGGGCGGCCCAGCGGCCTACGGGGAACGGGCGCGTCATTCGCATTCAGGACTCCTGGCTCGACTCGAAATGAGGACGAAAGAGGGATACCCCGGGGCCGAGCGGGGTCGCGATCCGTTGTCAGATCGCTGACGTACCTCCGGTGGACCTGCTGGACCTAGCGGGTGCCTCGGGAGCTCGGAAAACGCTGCCCCTCCGAGCCGGGGAGGCCGCCGTCGGCGGTCCGCCCGTCGTCCTCGCTGCCCGCCGTGTCCCCGCGAGCCGGGCCGCGCGGATGGCTGCCGATCTCGCTCCCCGCACGGCTGAACAGCCCGATGCTGACGCCGAAGACGACGACGAGAACCACCCCGATCACCACCCAGGTCCCGTCCGCGACGGCGAGCATGCCAACTGCGATCTCGTTCACCCTTTCAGACTGCCCACCCTCGCCACCGCGAGAGTCGTGCCCTGTCAGCTATCTGACCCCGTGCTGCTGGTCACGGCGGCAGCGGGGAACGCCGACCTCGATGACGAGGGACTACGACTCCGATACCGCCGAGGTCGTGCGCGCACCGCCCGACTGGCGCGCCGAGGTGCTGCGCGCGAGCGGCCTGAACGTCCTGGCGGGCGCGTGGCTGGTGGTCTCGCCGTGGATCCTGAACTACCGCGAGGCCGACGCTCGGGTCATGGCGATCGTGCTCGGGGGCGCGGTGGCGCTGCTCGCGTTTCTGCGCCTGACCGGGTCATCCCGGCTGGATTGGCTCAGCTGGGTCAACGCCGCCATCGGCCTCTGGCTTGCGTCGAGCGCTTTGTGGCTCCCGGATTCCCGCAGGGCGCTGTGGAACTTCCTCGTGGTCGGGGTGGTGGTCTTCGCCGCCGCGGCCTGGAGCGCGTCGGCCCGGTCGGTCAGCGGCCGTGAGCAGAGGCCGGCGCGGTGATCTCCGTCGCGTAGACCGAATGGGGGATAGACCCCCCCCGGGGATGCAGTCCGGCACCCATAGGCGCCGGGCGCGTATGACGCGAAGCTCGGTACATGCCCGAATCGGTTGCGCAAGGTCCCGCGGCACCGGAGGGGTCGCTCTGGCCCCTGAACCGCCTCGGCCGCTCCACGCGTCGGCCACGCGAGCGGGTGAGCGTCTTGGCGGCTGATCCCTCGCTGGGCGAGGCGCTGGCTCCCGACGAGTTCGCTCTGGCCGAACGCCTCAGCATCGCCGCCGTCCTTGGACTCCCTCCCGGATCGTGTCGGCTGCCCACCTCCCTGGGTCCCGCGGGCTGGCTGGGGCTGCTGGTGCTGGAGGGCTTCGTCGCGCGGCGGGTAGCCGTCGGGGGACGCACCTGGACCGAGGTGCTCGGCGAGGGCGATCTGATCCCGGCTGCTCATGCGGGCCGTCAACCGGCCGGCGGACTCGTGGGCTCCGAGAGCTGGGATGTCCTCTCCTCGGTCCGGCTCGCGGTCCTCGACCGCAACTTCGCCCTGCGGATGTCGAGTTGGCCCGAGGTCGTGTCGACGCTCACCGGCCGCCTCGAGGAGCGCATCCACTCGCTTACCGTCGCGCTCATGGCGTGCGGGCACGTGGGCGTCGCGGATCGGCTGCTGCTGACGCTGCGCCACTACGCCAATCGCTGGGGACGCGTCACGCCCGAGGGAGTGATCCTCCGCATGCCGGGGCTGACTCACGAGGTGCTCGCGGGCCAGGTCGGCGCCGCCCGGCCATCGGTGACCACCGCCCTCGGCGAGCTCAAGCGCCGCAGGCTGGTGACCCAGCTCGGCTCGGCCGGCTGGCTGCTCTGTCCCTACGACGACGCCGAGGCCTCCTACGGCTCGACCAGGCCCCGCCGGATCGCGTAGCGCGTCAGGTCCACCCGGTCGCGCATCCCGAGCTTCTCCAGGATGTTGGCCCGGTGACGCTCCACCGTCTTCTCGCTGATCACGAGCGCGGCGGCGATCTCCTTGCTCATCCGGCCCTCGGCGATCAGCTTGACGATCTCGACCTCGCGGGGCGAGAGCGGCCCGTCGCTCGCCCCTCCGGCCTTGGCTCGCTCGAGGTAGTCCCGGACAAGCGCCTTGACCGCATCGGGATAGATGAACGACTCGCCGCGCATCGTGGCGCGACAGGCCTCGACCAGGTCTCGGTCGGCCGAGGACTTGAGCACGTATCCGGAGGCGCCGACACGCATCGCCTCGAAGAAGAAGCGCTCGTTGTCGTGCATCGAGAGCATCAGGCAGCGGACCTCGGGCTTGCGTTCAACGATCTCGCGCGCGGCCTGAATGCCCGTCTTGCGCGGCATCGTGATGTCGAGCACCGCGAGGTGGGCGTCGCCCTCGAGCGCCTGCTCCACGGCCTCCGCGCCGTCCGAAGCTTCGGCGACCACCTCCAGATCGGGTTCGCCGTCCAGAACGAGACGAAGGCCATGTCGAACGACGGCATGATCGTCGGCGAGGAGGATGCGCGTCTTTAGTGGGACGTTCATCTCTCGACCGGGAGCTGGAGCCGCACCTCGGTGCCCCCGCCCGACCCGCTGCGTAGCTCCAGACGCCCACCCACGAGCAGCGCCCGCTCCCTCATCCCCTGGATGCCCGCTCCCGCCGGCGCCCCGTCGACCCCGGTGCCCGCGTCGCTGATCGAGAGCACCACGCCGTCGTCGTCCCTCTCGAGCCGCAGCTCGGCGACATCCGCTCCCGAGTGGCGGAGGACGTTGGTCAGCGCCTCCTGAGCCACGCGGTAGATCACGAGCTCGTGTTCGGCGGCCAGCGACGGGAGGTCCGCAACAAGCTCGCACCGGACGGTCACCGCTGCCTGCTCGGACACCTGATCGGCCAACCCCGACAGCGCAGTTCGAAGTCCGAGCTCGTCGAGGGCCTCCGGCCTCAGCCTTTGCGCTATCCGGCGCACGTCTTCGAGGCTGGCCCGTGCCGTCTCTCTCGCGTCCGCCGCCTCAGCGCTCAGCTCGTCGGAGGCATTCCCGCTCAACCGGTCGAGCTGAAGCACCACCGCGGTCAGGCTCTGACCGACCTCGTCGTGAAGCTCGCGTGCCACTCGCCGCCGCTCCTCCTCCTGGGCGAGCAACGACCGGGTGACGCTCTGGCGCCGCTCCACCTCGAGGCGCTCGAGCATCTCGTTGAAGGCCACCGTAAGCCCCAGCACCTCCGGGTCGTTGCCGTAGACGGGCACCCGCTCCCCTGGCCGCAGGGGCTCCACGCGGCCCATCGCCTCGGCCAGGCGGCCGAGCGGGCTGAGAGCCCGGCGAAGCAGAAAGAAGTTGACCGCCAGGACGGCGCTGAGGCTGCCGACCACCACCAGGGCCTTCGCCAGGGTCGTGGGGGCGGGGATCCGGGCGGGTGAGAAGGCGAGAACTCCGACTGCGGCCGTGAGCACGAGCGCATTGCCGAGAAAGACGCGGCTGACCAGCGACAGCTTGGCTGGCGGGTGTCGGGACACGACGTGTCTAGGCTAAGCCACCACCCGCAGGTGGCGCACCGGCCGGGCGCGCAGGTCGCGCACCACGGCCTCCACCAGGCGCTCCTCGTCGCGCACCTGGCCGTCGGTCACGGCATTGATCAGGCTGCGCTTGCGCTGCAGCAGCTCCGCCATCGTCTCGTCGATCGTGTCCGGGGCCAGCAGGTAGTAGGCCGTCACCGCGCTCTCCTGCCCGATGCGGTGGAGGCGGTCCTCGGCCTGGTCGTGGCGCGCCGGCGTCCAGTCCAGCTCCAGGAACGCCACGTTGGAGGCGCGGGTGAGCGTGAGCCCCTGCGAGGCCGCCTTCATGGAGCAGACGATGAGCTGCGGGCCGTCCTCGGCTTGGAATGCGTCCACCGCCTCCTGGCGCTTGACGGTCGAGTCGGCACCGAGGATGTGCACGGCGGCGGGGAACCGCTCGATCACCCTGCGCTGCATAGCCACGTGCTCCGCGAACACCACCAGCGGCTCCCCTGAGGCCAGGAAGTCCGAGATCCAGGCCAGCGCCGCGGGCAGCTTGCCCTGGGCGGCGAGCTGGCGGAGGTTGTTCAGGCGCACCAGCTGCTCGGCCCGCAGCGCGGCCGCAACCTTGGCGTCCATCGTGCGCAGGTCCAGCGGCAGCGACTGCAGCCAGGTGATCACGTCGGTCTCGGCCAGGCGGTACTCCTGCTCGTTGACCAGCGACACCGGCACCGTGTCCTGACGCTTGGCGGGGAGCTGGGGGAGCACCTGCCGCTTGGTCCGCCGCACGTAGCAGCGCGCCCGCAGGTTCCAGTGCAGACGGTCGTCGCTGCCGGCGGCGCGGAAGCGGCGCGACAGCCGCGCGCCGCTGCCGAACTCCTGCAGCCGGCCGAGGATCCGCAGTTGGGAGATCAGCTCCTCTGCCCGGTTGAGGATCGGGGTGCCGGTCAGAGCCAGGCGCAGCGCGCCGGGGGCCAGCCGGCCGGCCAGCTCCATCGCGGCCTTGGTGCGACGGGCGCCCGGGTTCTTGACGTAGTGCGACTCGTCCAGGACCAGCGCGCGCGGCTCGAGGGCGCCCAGGCGCGGACCATGCGCGTCGAGGATGTCGTAGTTGAGCACGACGAGGTCGGCCCGCTCGGCCTCGGCCGTCCAGGCCGCGCCTGTGCGGCCGTTGAGGATCGCCACGCGTCGTCGCGGCAGCCAGCGCGCCGTCTCGCGCTGCCACATCAGCTTCATGCTCGCAGGGCACACCACCACGGCGGGCCATGCCTCGTCGGCCTCCAGGGTGGCCAGCGCCTGCATCGTCTTGCCGAGCCCCTGCTCGTCGGCGATGAACGTGGACCGGCGCTCCAGCGCGTAACGCACGCCGGCGCGCTGGAACGGGTGCAGCTCGCCCCCGAGCTCCAGCCCTTCGAGCTCGGCGTCCTCGGCGTAGGACAGCGCCACCGTCGCGCTCGCGCGATCGTGTTCGGCGATCAGGTCGTCAAGCACGCCCGTCGCCCGGTCGTCCACCCGCACCTGCGGGTGGTCGAAGAGGAACTTGGCCACCTCCTTGGCCAGGGCGGGGTCCGCCGGCACCGCGAACCCCCAGGCTGCATCGTGATCGAAGAAGCGCCCCGACCGCGCCACCGCATGCGCCTCGGGGAGGCGGCGAAACTCGCGGGCGGGCGCGCGATCCCAGACGGGGTAGAGGGTCAGCTCCGGTTCGCCCTCCTCCCCGATCTCGAGCGCCAGCTCGGCGGGCGCGGGGATCCGGCCCACGGCCAGCTCGCGCGCGCACATGCGCGCCAGATCGTCCAGGCGCGCGCCCTCGATCTGCAGCAGGCGTCGCGCGCTCTCCTCCGTGAACGGCATGACCACCCGGCCCGTGCCGGCCGTGCGCTCGGCAGCCAGCTCCTGCGGCCGCTCGCCGGCCACGGTACGTACCACGAACACGCCGGCGCCATCCGAGACGTTCACGGATACGAGGGCGCGCCAGCGGTCCGAGTCGCTCAGCCAGTCCATGACCTCGGGCGCAGGCCGCAGGCCAGGGAAGCGCTCCAGCACGCCCTGCACGAGCTTGCCCACTCGGGGGTCGGCCGGCACCTGCCAGTGCTTGTGGCGCCAGTTGAACCAGCGCCCGGGCAGCCGCTTGACGGCGTCGTTCAGCTCCTCGTCGATAGGGAACGAGAAGACGAGCTCAGGCTCGCGGCGGCCGTCGTCCTGGAGCCAGACCCGCCCCTCGACCACGCCCTGCCCTCTGGCGACCGGTTCCGGCATAAACGAACGAGACTAGAGCCCCGGCGGACGACTGCACCCCACCGGACTCAGGGAGGAGCGCAGGGCGATCGCCGATCGCGCGAGCACCGCACCCTCAGGGAGGAGCGCAGGGCGATCGCCGATCGCGCGAGCACCGCACCCTCAGGGAGGAGCGCAGGGCGATCGCCGATCGCGCGAGCACCGCACCACTACGTTCGGGAAGTGACCAGCACCTCTCCACCCCGCGCGGGGATCATCGTGACGTTGCGGTGACGCGCCCGCTCCGGCCGCGGATCGTGCGCCCGCATGTCCGTGCGCCGGGCGATCGTGGTCAGGACCACCCTCTGCTCGGCCATCGCCAGCGCCGCGCCGAGGCAGCGACGGATGCCGCCGCCGAAGGGGATCCAGGTGTAGGTGCCGGGCTTGCGACCGACGAAGCGCTCGGGCCGGAACGCGTAGGGGTCGGGGTACACGTCCTCGCGGTGGTGCAGCAGCAGGATGCTCATCAGCACCGAGCTCTCGGCCGGGACCACGTACTCGCCCAGCTGCCACGGCACCTTCACCCGACGCCCGATGATCGGGATCACCGGGCGAGAGCGCATGCCCTCGTGGATCGTCGCCTCGATGTAGTCGTCCGGATCCTCCCCCGACCGGGCGACCTCGCGGACACGGTCATAGGCGTGGGGCGTGCGCAGCAGCCGCTCGAAGATCCAGGCGAGCGAGTTGGCGGTGGTCTCGTGGCCGGCCAGAACGAGGGTGAGCAGCTCGTCGCGCAGTTCCTTGTCGCTCATGCGCTCGCCGTCGTCGGTCTCGGCCTCCAGGAGCAGGGACAGGATGTCTGTGCCGCGGTCGGCCTGGCGCCGCGCCTGGATGACCGGGTACACCCGCCGGTCGAGGTAGGCCATGGCGGCCCGCAACGGTCCCGCCGGCTCGTCCCGGCCGATGTTGATCAGCTCACCGATCTGCGCCTCGGGACGGGTTGACAGGTCCACCAGCATGCGGATCGCGCGGCGCAGAGCGTGCTCCGGGGTGCCCGGCGCGGGCTTGCCCTCCACGCCGAAGATGCCGGCCATGATCACGTCGAGGGTGATGGCCTGCATCCGCGGGGCGAGCGCGAACGGCTCGTCGAGGGGCCAGCGGTCGATCTCGCTCTCGGCCACCTCGGTGATCATGTCCACGTAGCGCTGGACCGCCTCCCCGTGGAAGGGCGGCAGCAGCAGCTTGCGCTGGCGCATGTGCCGGGCACCGATCGCGGTCAGCACGGAGTTCGGGCCCACCACCGGGCGCAGCGGCGACTCGCCGGTCAGGGACGGGGCCTGCTCAGGCTTGGCGGTGAAGAGGGAGCGAACGTGGTCGGGGTGGCTTGTGACCGCCAGCACCTCCCGGTCCACCACGGTGTGCATCCGGAAGACGTCGCCCAGCTCGCGCTGGGCGCGGAACACGAACTCGATCTGGCGGACGCTGAAGCGGAGCGTCTGGACCAGGCGGGGAAGGCCCACCGCCGGCGGGAGCGCTATCGGCGCCCCGTCCGGCGCGGGACCGCCGGGGGAGGAAGGAGCCGTTCCCTCCGGAGGAGCGTCCTGGATGCGTTCCGCGGTTACCGACACTGCCTCTCCTCGCTGGCCGCCTGCCGCCGAGTACAACTTGGATTGGACGCTCGAAGTGTGACAGTCGGCACACAGTGGAGAAGCGCACCGCTCACGGGTCGGAGGTGAAGGTCAATCGAGCGGCGCGGAAGCGGTCCAGCGACGCCGTCCCGAGGGCCAGGGCGGGCGTCAGGCACCCCGCTCGATCGGGGGTGAGGCCCGGGACGGCCATTAGCAGGCCCGCCTCGCCGAGCATCCGCGCTGTAGCCAGGTAGCCGGGATGCCCCTCGGACTCCACCTCCACTCCGACGTGGTGGCCGCCGGTGGTCCGGGCGCGCACGGACATGCCCCATCGCCAGCCCTCAAGGCGTTCGGCCGCGGGGCCGAACCCCGACGACGGCAGGATCCGCCGCAGCGCGCCCGACACCGGGCGGCGCAGGCCGGCCGGGGCGCGGGCCACGGCGCCGATGCCCGCCTGGGTGCCCGACAGGACGCCGGCCACGGCGTAGCGGATGGGGAGCGTGGCCGCGCCGCCGGGAAGGACCAGGCCCTCGCGGTAGCGGAACGGCTCGCGCGCGCTCCCGGCGAGCGCGGCCGTGCGGTGGATCACCGCCGGGTTGATGAACGCGGCCGGGGCCATGGGCGCCACCACCGCCGCGCCGTCGCCGCGGACGCGGCGTCACCGAGATCGGGCTGACCCGGCGCACCGCCTCGGCGCGGAGGGGATCGTCGATCAGAGCGGCGGGATCGGTGAGTACCGACGCGTCGTCCGCGCCCGCCGCTTCGGCCAGGCTCTGCAGCGTACCCCCGGAGATGGCATCGGACGGCCGCGGAATCCCCGGTGGCGTGGTGAACGTGACCCGGAGGTCTACGTCCGCGAGGCCCTCCCCGAACCGGTCCTCAGCGCGCTCGCAGGCCAGCAGCACGGCCAGGTCCGGCGGCAGCGCCTCGAACCCGCAGATCTGCGCGAGCTTCACCCCGGCCGCTTCGGCACGATCGTTCAGGGCCCGCACGGTCTCCCGGACGAACGGGATCTCCCCGCTGAGGTCGGCGTAGTGCGCGCCTCCGCCGACGCACGCCTCGAGCACGGGCCGTCCGTGGAGGGTGTAGGGGCCCACGAGGTTGAGCACCACCCGGGCGCGCGTGGCCATGGCCAGCAGCGAGGGCGGATCGGCCAGGTCGGCCACCACCGCCTCCGGTGCGGACACGCCCACTTCGGCCAGGACGCGCTGGAGCTTGGACGGGTCGCGTGCGGCCGGCGCCCAGGTCGCGCCGGTCTCCGCCGCGCGCTCCTGGAGGTAGGCCGCCACCTGCCGGCCCGTGATTCCCGTAGCCCCGAACACAACGACGTCGAGGTCCTTGCCGGCCACCTGCCGCACCCTACCGCTGGCGTTTAGCATCGCGCTCCCATGTCATCCGCGCCCGCAGTCCTGACCGAGCGCCGCGACGGAATACTCGTCGTCACGCTCAACCGCCCCGAGGTGCGCAACGCCGTCAACGCGGCGCTGGCCCAGGGCGTGGCGCAGGCACTGGACGAGCTCGACTCCGATGACGGGCTGTCGGTCGGGATCCTCACCGGCGCGGGGGGCTTCTTCTGCGCGGGCATGGACCTCGGGGCGTTCGTCAGGGGCGAGTCCCCCCACCACGGCGACCGCGGGTTTGCGGGGATCGCCCAGCGGGCGTCGCGCAAGCCCTTGATCGCCGCAATCGAGGGCTTCGCCGTGGCCGGCGGGCTGGAGGTCGCGCTGGCGTGCGACCTCCTCGTGGCCGCCAGGGGCGCCAAGCTCGGGATCCCGGAGTCCAAGCGCTCCCTGGTGGCCGCCGGAGGAGCGCTGCTGCGACTGCCTCGCCGCATGCCCTACCACGCTGTTATGGAGCTCGCCCTGACCGGCGACGCGCTGCCCGCGGAGCGTTTTCACGACTTCGGCGTGGTCAACCGCCTGGCCGAGCCGGGCCAAGCTCTCGACACGGCGCTGGCGCTCGCGCGCACGGTCGCGGCCAACGGCCCGTTGGCCGTCGCCGCGTCCAAGCAGATCCTCCTGGAGCAGCGCGACTGGTCCTCGGAGGAGATGTGGGAACGCCAGGGCGCCATCGCGGGTCCCGTGTTCGTGTCCGAGGACGCCCGCGAGGGCGCCTCGGCGTTCAAGGAGAAGCGCGAGCCGCGCTGGCAGGGCCGCTGAAACCCGGTCGTGGCCCCAATTGGGCCGCCCTTTCTCAGCGCAGCAACGCCGAACGCAGCCGGCCGGCGCGCATCCGCTGTGGGTGGTCGCCCACGGGGATCCGGGCCACCTCCCTCGCCGTCCGCCAAGAGATCACCGACACACGGTCGTTCCCGGCCACCGACACGAAGCAGTAGCGCCCGTCTTCGCTCGTCGTCGACCAATATGGCACCTCGCCTACGGGGATGATCCGCTGCGGCTTGAGCGTGCGCCGGTGGACCACGGCGGCGTAGTCGGACATCGTCCCGGCAACGCAGAACTTGGTGCCGCGAGGGTTGATGGTCAGACCATGATGGGCTGAGTCGAGCAGGTACGCGGTGCGCGGCAGCCCCGCCGCGCGCTTGCTCAGCGGCAGCACGGCCAGCCGGCGCGGGCGATCGAGCTTGAGGTCGTACTCCACGAACCCGTGGAAGAACGAGAGCTGGAAGTACACATAGCGCTCGTCCGGCGAGATGGCCATCGGCCGGACCGCCGAGCTCATGCCGCCGAACCCGAAGGCGGCCAGCCGCCGGCCCATGTCGATCCGGCGCTTGACCTTGAAGGTGCGGGCGTCGATCAACTGGAAGACCCGCTCTCCCTTCGTCGCGTCCTGCGACGGGTCGTCGGTCTCGCTGTAAACGGCCCCGATGCTGGCGTTGAAGATCAGGCGGCCGTCCCGGGAGTAGTTGTTCTCGTGCGGCTGGTCCCCGGCCGGTATGCGGGCCACTATGCGTCCTCGAGCCGTGTCGATCACGTCGACGACACGAGCCGTCGAGGCGGACACCAGCAGCCTCCGCCCGTTGGGCGACAACGCCATGTGGTCGGAGCGGTAGCCGTCGACCTTCACCCGCCAGGCGATCTGGCCCGTCTTGACGTCGATCGCCACCACGTCGGCGAAGCTCGGCCGCGAGAAGTAGACGTAGCGGCCGTCGCGGGAGGAGAAGCCGTCGTCCACGTACTGGTTGTGGCCCTCGCCGACCAGCTCGCGGATGGAGTCGTAGAAGAAAGTCGCCGCCTCGCTCTTGGCGATCTCCGCCTCCCGCTCGGCCCGATCGGGAATCACGTTGAGACGGGCCAGGCGCTTGAACGTGTGGGGGTCCACCACGTCGGCCGTCCCGGCCCAGTTGTTGCTCACCACGAGCACGTCCCGCTTCTTGGCCGCCTGCGCCGCGGCGGGCACGAGGGCGATGGCCAGGGCGACAGCGGCGTGGATGACGACGCGCTTGGCGGGTCGCACTAGCGGCGCTCCAGCATGACCACCGGGATCACCCGGTCGGTCCTTTCCTGGTAGGCGTCGTAGTCGGGCCAGACCTCGGCCATCAGCTTCCACAGATGCGAGCGTTCCTCCCCCTCCGCCGTGGAGGCCCGTACGGGCAGGCGATCGGCCTTGACCTGGATCTCGATCTGCGGGTCGTCGGAGAGGTTGAGGAACCAACCCGGATGCTCGTCGTAGCCCCCCTTGGAGGCGACCACCACCCAGCGCTCGCCGTCGGTGCGGTGAATCAACGGCGTGGTGCGCTCCTCGCCCGACCTGCGGCCGGTAGTGGTCAGCAGCAGGATCGTCGCGCCGCGCCAGTGATAGCCGCGCTCGCCGCCGGTCTCCCGGTAGACGCGCACGTGCTCGGCGCCGAACAGGTCGTCGTCGTTGGTGTTCATGCCAGGAGGCTACGCCGACGGCAGCCCGCGGGCTCGCCGGCCCATCCCCCGCCACGGGTCGCCCGCCTCGTCGGCGCGCGCCGCGATCGACTTGATCGTCCAGCGGTCCGGCTTCAGCCGGGCGTCGGAGAGCTCCTCCCAGCGGACCGGCACGGCCACGGGCGCGCGCGCGGAGGGACGGACTCCGTAGGGCGCAACGGCGTGCTGCGCGTAGGCATTTCGGTTCACGTCCACGTAGATGCGCGGGCCGCGGTCCAGCTTCTTCCATTCGAGCGTGAGACGGCGATCGTCCCTGACCATCTCCTCCGCGAGCGCGCGGGCGAAGCGGTGCACCTCCTGGAACCCAGCCCGTCGTCGCAGGGGGCAGATCACGTGCACCCCGCGCGATCCGGTGACCATCGCGTAGGGGACCAGCCCGGAATCGCGCAGACGCTCGCCCGCCTCCCGCGCGGCGGCGCGGACGTCGGCGAACCCTCCGCCGGAGGGGTCGAAGTCCAGGATCAGCCGGTCCGGCTCCCGCGGGCGGTCTCCGCGTGACAGCCACATGTGCGGCGTCACCACGTTCTGCCCGGCGAGGTACACCAGCGTGGCCGCATCGTCGGCCGTTGCGTGCGTGATGCGCCCACCGCGCTTGTCCACGGTCACCCGGCCCACCCAGTCGGGGAAGTAGCGCGGCAGGTTCTTCATGAAGAAGCCCGTGCCGTCGATCCCGTCGGGGAACGCCTGCAGCGCCAGCGGGCGGCCCGTCACGTAGGGGACCATCAGGTGCGCGACGCGCTCGTAGTGGCGGGCCAGGTCCAGCTTGGTCAGGCGTGCGCGCGGGAAGAGCACCTTGTCGGGGTGCGTGATCCGGACGCCGCGGCGGCCGATGCGCAACGTCTCGGTCATCCCTCGCGCACGACCTCGGCCGCGGGCTTGTCGAAGCGCAGCCCCAGGAACCGCGGGTGGCGCAGGCGGCCGTGGCGGGTCCACTCGGTGAAGCCCACCTGGGCCACCAGCGCGGGATCCACCCACGTCACGGCGCGCTCGCGGATCGATCCCGCGTCGGCGAACGGCGGTTCGGGCCTGCGCAGGGGGCGAAGCTGACCCGCAAGGTCGCGGAGCGTTTCCCGCGAAAAGCCCGTCCCCACCTTGCCGGCGTACCGCAGGTCGGGGCCAGCTTGCGCTCGAAGATCCAGCTCGGATCCGAGAAGCGCTCGTCGGTCAGCACCGCCTTCATGGCCCGCGCCTCGGTCGGGGGCCCGGCGCGGCGCACCAACGGGCGTTCCTCGTCGGCGAGGCTGTCGAGCCATCCGGGCATGCGTGTGCGCGACGACCGTACAGTGCCCGGGTGCCGCTCATCCTGGCACCCCCTCCCCCGCCCGCGGCCGACCCCGGCCCGGCCTTCGCGATCAGCCGGTCGCGGGTGTGGCCGCGGCGTGCCTTCGCCGCCGGGCGCCCGCTGCGGATCGCGTTCGCTTTCCGGGCCACCGCCCCGGCCGAGCTGACGGTGGCGGTGCGCCGACGCGGGCGCGCGGTCAGGAGCTGGCGGCTCCCCGCGGCGCCCCCGTCGGTGACCTTGCGGCTGGCCTGGCGGGGAATCACCTCACGCGGCAAGATCGCTCGCGACGGCCGCTACCGCGTCGTGGTCACGCCCGCGGGCGGGCGTCCGGTGCAGATCGGCGGGTTCGTGCTGCGGGGGCATGCCTATCCGGTGCGCGGCCCGCACGGCTTTCGCGGGGCTATCGGGCGCTTCGGCGCCCCACGCTCGGGCGGCCGCACCCACGAGGGCTTCGACGTCAATGCGGCGTGCGGGACGCCGGTGGTCGCCGCCCGCGCGGGCACGGTAAGGGTCAGCGACTATGACCCGGTGCTGTACGGCCACCGCGTGATCGTCCGGGCCCGGGGCGAGCGCCGGGGCTACTGGTTCACGCACCTGCGATCTCCCTCTCCTCTGCGCGCCGGTGACCGGGTCGCCACCGGCGGGCGGATCGGGCGGATCGGCGCCACCGGCAACGCGGTGACCGTGGGATGCCACCTGCACTTCGAGCTACGTGGCCGGGGCGGACCGCTCGACCCGGAGCCGGAGCTGCGCCTCTGGGACCGCTGGAGCTAGTACACCCGACGAGCTGCACCGCGGGCCGTGTGGTCCGCGGCGCTGTCGGTCGCCTCCGACGCGTAGGTTCTGGGAATGACCGAGCATGTCGCCTTCCTGCGCGGGATCAACGTCGGCGGGCACAGCGCGTCGAAGGAGCAGCTGCGAGCCGCTTTCGAGCGCCTCGGCTTCGAGGGCGTCTCGACCTTCCGCGCAAGCGGCAACGTGCTGTTCAACGCCGGCTCGGGCCGGCCGAGCTCAGAGGCCATCGAGCGCGAGCTGGCTTTGGAGATGGGCTATGACGTGCCTGTGTTCCTGCGCTCCGCCACGCAGGTCAGAGCGGTCGCTGCCTTCGAGCCGTTTTCGCGCGCACAGCTCTCGGCCTCAACGGGAAAGCTGCAGGTGTCCTTTCTCTCGAAGCGTCCGGCAAAGGCGGACAGGGCGAAGGCTCTCAAGCTCGCGACCGAGGATGACCCGCTCGCATTCGAGGGCTCCGAGATCTACTGGTTGCCCAAGGGCATGATGCGGGACTCAGGCCTTGACCTGAAGAGGCTCGAGCAGCTGCTCGGAGCCTCCACGATGCGCACCAAGGGGACCATCGAGCTGATCGCCCAGCGGCTATCCGGGTGACAGCCCGCGAATGGCCCCGGGACCTCTCGGGCCGCGCGCCCGTAGGAAGGCAAACGAGCCGTCGGCCGGCGTCTGGCGCTACGTCGTGGACGACGGCTTCGCCGCCCGCCATGACTTCGCGCCGGTGCGGGTCGGGGCCGGCCCCGCGCAGCCCTCGGTGACTGCGGCCAGCGCGGAGGATGACTCGGGCTGGAGACTGCCCGGCACGCTGGCGATCGCCTCGATGGCGGGGCTGCTCGCAGCGGCGGCGACCCTGCTCCTGCAGCGCCGCCGTACGCGGCCCGCCGCGTGAGCGCGGGCCGGCGTGCGGTCGCGCCGGCCCTCGCCGAGCTGGCTTCCTCTCAAACGGCGTCGCGCGACCGGCGGTAGACCAGGTGCCGCCGCCCGTAGGCGAGCCGGCTGCCGCACGACCGGAAGCCGAGCTTGTCCAGGACCTTCATCGAAGCCGCGTTGTGCGGGTCCACCACCGCGGTCACCGCGTCCAGCTCGAGGGCGCCGAACGCGGCCCCCATGCACGCTCGGCCCGCCTCGGTGGCGTAGCCCCGCCCCCACCACTCAGGCCCCAGGGTGTAGCCCAGCTGGACCTCGCCATCGACACGAAACAGCCCGGCATCGCCCGCCAGGCGCCCCGAGTCGCCGTCAATCAGGGCCCAGAAGCTGAACCCATGGCGTAGCTGGTGGTGGATGTAGCCGCGCAGGACGGCCTCGGTTTCCTCCAACTCGGCCAGCGGGCCGCGGCCCACGTAGCGCATAGCGTGCGGGTCGGCGAAGAGGGCGTGCAGGCCCGGCGCGTCGCCGGCGGTGAACACTCTCAGCGTCAGGCGGTCCGTGTGGATCGGCAACGTCATGCGTTGAGGATCGCACCCGCCACCGGCCAGGCCGGCGCTGGGACGGTGTGTCAGGCCATCAGCGGCTAGCCCAGGATCTTTCCGACTCGCTCGGCCTGATCCCCAACGCGCTCGATGTCCTTGGAGACGTTCTTCGACGTCTCTCCGAACTGCTTGCTGGCCTTCCCGATGGCCTTCGTCACGGACTTCACATCCAATTCCGGCCTGCCGAGCGAGCGAGGAAGCGGTATCCCGAGCACCTTGGGCCGGGCGCGGCTCCTGAGGATCAGTCCGCCGACCACGCCTGCTGCAGCCGCGCCTACCGCGAGCGCCGGGCCGCCCGCCTTGCTGCCGGCGCTCTTACCAGGAGGAGGCGCACGAGATCGCGACCTACACGGTCATCGACTCTCTGGCCACGGTGGTTGGCGACAAGCAGACGGCCAAGCTCGCCCGCGACATCCTCCGTCAGGAGAAGCGCATGCAGGAGTTCCTGGGCGAGTTGCTTCCCGCGCTATCCGCGGATGTGGCCCACGACGAGATCCCGGTATCGGAGATCGAAGGCGCGACATCGCACCGGACGGCCGCCGACTCGAAGCGCAAGGCGAAGGCCTAATCGGCGACGGGCACGTCTATTTCCGGCCTGGGCTCGAAGTAGAACAGCTCCGTCGCCACGTCCTGCGCGACGTCGATCCCTGACACGAACGCTCTGACCTCGCGGCCGGTGATCCGCTCGACCGAGTCGCAGAAGGCGCGGTCGCTGGCGTATTGGAAGAACGTCCTCATGTCCCTCACACGGTCGGCCCCGCCGAGCTCAACCATCTTGCGCTCCGCCGGCGTCAGGGTGTTCTCCAGCGTGCACACCAACGCATCCGCTCCGGCCCAGTCGGAACGCGACTGCGTCGGGCCACGGCCAAAGAGATCCTTGTAGAGCCGCACCATCTCATTCGAGACCGCCATCAGCACGGACTGGCGCCTTGCGACTCCGTCGCTTAGCTCTGCGACGCCGTCGCTCTGCGGTCGGGTAAATCCTTCCATCGCTCGCCTCGGTCCCTCTGGATGCGCGGCCGACCGGGAGGGCGAGGGACATGAGGCCAAGCGGGCGACTTGCTGCCCGTCCAACGATAGCCGCCATATGGATGGGCGACCACAGTGGCCCGGGTACCGGAAGCGGCACCCGATCCACAAGGAGACACGATGGCCAAGACCGCGCGTGACGTAATGACCGGCGGTGCGGAGTGCATAGGTGAGAACGACAGCCTCACCGACGCTGCCCGCCGGTTAGCCGAGCTCGACGTCGGCTCCATGCCGATCTGCGGCGAGGATGACCGCCTCGAGGGCATGCTCACCGACCGAGACATCGTCGTGAAGGCGCTGGCCCAAGGTCGCGACCCGAGCAGCACCAGAGCGGGCGAGCTCGGAGAGGGCAAGCCGGTGACGATCGGAGCCGATGACTCTGTCGACGAGGCGCTCGACACCATGAAGGAGCACCAGGTCCGGCGCCTCCCGGTGATCGACGGCCACGACCTCGTGGGCGTGATCAGCATCGCCGACCTGGCCCGGTCTGTGGAGGACGACAAGCTGGGTGACGTGGTCGACGCGATCTCGTCCGGCACCTGACATGCCCCTGCAGGGCGGCTGGCCTTGCGCTTTACGGCCGGCCGCCCCTTGTGCCCGTACGCATGGGATCAGGCCTGCCTGTTAGTCCGCTGTCTCCCCTGTCAGCGCGCGAGCGCTCGCTGCGATGCGCTCCCGCTCAAGTGCGTCGTGCTGCGTCCGGGCGCTCTGGAGGAGCTCGTCAAGGTTGGTGGCCCTGAGCACCTCGTAGCGGCCTTCCACCTCCTTGAGTGCCTTCCACAGGGAGACCTTTCCCGCTACACCGAGCGTGAGGGTCTCCAGCGCCATGAAGGTGCCAAGCTCGGGCTCCCCAGAGGTCAGACCGCTGAACTTCGCTCGGCTCGCCTTCTCGGCGAGCCACGTGGTGGCCTGCTTGACGGGATTCTTGGACGTCCCCAATCGCTCCATGAGGTCGATCAGCGTCTGTCGATCCTGCTCGATTTGAGGAGCAAGCGACGACATGAGCTCCCCCAGTGCGGTCCCGGCGTTCTCCTCCTCTAGCTGCTCGGCCAGATCGCTTCCCATCATGGCCCCCGCCAGGTGGTCGTTGAGGTACACGTCCATCGCCTTGTCGGCCATTCTTGCTCCTCCACTTTCGGTGGGCGCGCGGCGAAACCTGGTCTTGAGCGCGATCGGGCCGCTGATTATCCCTCAGGCGAGCCCTAGGTGTGAAGCCGACACCGGTCGACGCCGGACGTTTCAGCCTGTCGACGCGGAAGGTGCGCCAGTCCTCCCGGCGGCGGTCCCAGGCGACGAGATACCAGCGGCGTCCGAGGTTGACGAGGGTGTGAGGGACCCCGCGGCGGCTCGGTGCCATCCCGGCTGCGGTAGGCGAAGCGCGACAGCCGGTTGGCGAGCTCGGCGCCCGGCCAGTCGCGGCGGGCCTGAGCAGCGAGAGCAGCCGCAGGAGTCGGCTCGAGGTCGCGGTCATGCCGATTTCATCGTTGCGGAAATTGAGGACAGATCCTGACCTAAATGGTGGATAGGGTGCGCCGACCTGTCAGCAACCTAAAAAGGGAGCAGCGATGCCCGAACGAGACGGATACATCCCCGGGGTCCCCTGCTGGGTTGACACGAGCCAGCCCGAGCCGGAGGCTGCCGTCCCTTTCTACACCGGCCTCTTCGGATGGGAGTTCGAGGACGTGATGCCGCCGGGGTCGGAGGGCAAGTACTTCATCGCCAGGATCCGAGGCGGCGACGTCGCCGCCGTCGGATCGGTCCCCGAGGCAGCCCCACCTGCGGCGGTATGGAACACCTACGTCTGGGTCGAGAGCGCGGACGACAGCGCGTCGAAGGTCCGTGATGCCGGCGGCAGCGTGGTGATGCAGCCGTTCGACGTCATGGACGCCGGCCGGATGGCTGTGTTCACCGATCCCGAGGGAGCGGCGCTCTGCATCTGGCAGGCGAAGGACCAGAAGGGCTCGAAGATCGTCAACGAGCACGGCAGCTTGAACTTCAACGACCTCAACACCCGCGACGCAGAAGGCGCCAAGTCCTTCTACGGCTCGGTGTTCGGCTGGCAGACGCTCGAGCTCGAGGGCGGCTTCCAGATGTGGACGCTGCCCGGATACGGCGACTACCTGGAGCGCGACAATCCCGACCTCCGCAAGCAGATGGCCGAGGTAGACGCTCCGGCGGGCTTCGAGGACGTTGTCGCGTCGCTTGCCCCGATCGCGGACGACCAGCCGGACGTTCCGCCGCATTGGGGCGTGACGTTCGCAGTCGACGACGCGGATGCCATCGCGGACAAGGCGACCGAGCTAGGCGGCAAGGTGGTCGTCCCACCGTTCAATGCCCCGTGGGTCCGGATGACCGTCATCTCCGACCCGCAAGGCGCAACGTTCACGGCGAGCAAGTTCGTGCCCGAGAACCGCGACCTGCCGACCCCAAGCTGACGCGACGGCCAGCGCCTCTACATCTAGAGAAACCGAGGGCCCCGCTTGACGTGTTGTGATCGCGGAGCTTGGGATCGGTCGGCGGCCAGGCTCGTTTGCACGCTGCCGAGGAAGTCGGGGAAAGGCAGTGGCTTCGTGAGGTACTCGACCGCGCCGAGGCGAAGGGCCTCGGCGCGGTCGTCCGGCTCGGTGCGTGCGGTGAGCCGCTTAAAGGTGGACTCGCCTGCGAACCAACTCGTTCGGTAGACCGGTACGACGCGGGGACTTCTACCGGCCTCACGCCCGCGTCCGCCTGGCTCTCGCCTCCCCTACCGCGCGAACTCCAGCACCTGCTGGAAGGTCGGGCGATTGGTGTCGCGCATGGTGTTCGGGAGCAGGCCGGGCACGAAGGTCGTCCGCCCGCCCGCGCTGAGCCACTTGGTCGGGTCGGGACCGAGCTCCGCGGCCAGCTCGACGGCCGACTGGTCGATCGCCGCCCAGAGCGAGGCGCGGCAGGCCGCCACCCTGCCCTTGCCGCAGTAGCGCAGGTTGAACTTCCCGCGAACCCTGCGCCCGAGCAGCGTGCGCAGGTCCTTGTCGATGTAGCTCGCCGCCGAGTGCCCGGTCAGACCCCGGACGCTGTCCAGGTCGGCCAGCAGGTTGCCGAACACCGGGCGCATCACCGCCTCGGCCAACGGCCGGAACGCCTTGTCCATGATCGCTGGGCCCGGGTCGTCGTGGAACCCGTCCAGGTCGGCGTCCAGGCGCGGGGCGTCGCGGGCCACCCAGCTGTCGAGCAGGTCCACCACCTGCTGCGCGCGGGCGTTGGGCGCCGCGCCGCCGCGCAGGACCCTGCTGATCACCGGCCACACCGGCGAGCGCACGTCCTCGGTGGCCGCGCGGTTCATCACGCTGACCACGTCCGGAAGGCGGACGCGGCTCGGGAACTTGTCGAACAGCTCCACGCGGTGAACCGAGCCGTAGGGCTCGTCGTCGCCGTGCATGAAGCGCGGCGCGGACTGGTTGTTCCAGTTGAGCAGCAGCCCGCCCGGTCCGCTCACGTCGTGCGGGTGCTCACGCTCGCCCAGGAAGCCGCGCCACTCGTACCGACCTGTGCCGAGCGTCGGGAGCCTGCGGTCCAGGCCGCGGGCCCGGCGAGGGAGGAGACCGGACGAGAAGTTGGCCGTGGCCTTGCGCGATGCGTAGGCCCAGTTGAACGTGAAGCCGAACTGGTTGGCGGCCTTCCAGAACTTCTGGGGCGTGGACGCCTTGCCCTCGGTCAGGTCCTTGAGCGCTGCCAGGTTGAGGCCGTCGCGGCCGAACGTCGACCGCTTGCGGGCCAGGGCGTAGGGACGACCGCGCACGGTGGCCGTGCCGATCACCGGCCCGTGCACCGACTTCTTGAAGCGCAGCGCCTGGCCCTCGAGCTGGCCGGCATTGAAGTCCTTTAGCGCCCGGCACCTGCCCTTGTAGAGGTAGTGGGTCGAGGCCCGGGTGGGCTTGGACCCGTTGCGGTTGCACAGCCGCTCGGCGAACACGTCACGCACGTCGTGACTCGCGGAGGTCAGGCTCCACGCGTAGTTGGGCGTGCGCCCGATCAGCACGTACATGGCCAAACCCGGTACCGCGATGCCCTGCGCCTTGATGCCCGGACCCTCCAGGTGGATCTGCTGGACGATCTCGGGGTAGTAGTAGCCCAGCTGCGGCCCCATGACCGCAAGCGAGTTGCCCGTCGCCGACCGCTTGGGCGACGACAGCAGGAAATTGGACGACCGGCGGCGCGGCGGAGCCGCGGCAGCGTCCACCTCGGCCGAGTCGGCGCCCGCGAGCGGGTCGAACGCCTCGATCGAGCCCGGGTCGAGGATCACGGAGCCGCGCACCCCGCCGCCGGTGAGCGGGCGGTAGTTGAACCGCTTGGAGATCGTGGTGGGGGCCTCTGGATCCTCGGCCAGCATCACGTCGTCCCAGGCGCGGTAGCCGCGCACGCGCCCGTTCCTTCGCTGGAGCTTCGCGAGCAGGTCCGCGTTGCTCGCCTCGCCGCCGCCGCCGGCCCCGAAGATCGACCCGATGAAAGCCGTGACCGCGATCACGTCGTTGACGCTTGCCGGCGGCTGGTCCTGCAGCCGCCCGTTCTTCTTGTTCCAGGCGTTGAGGCCGTCTGCGTAGGCCTTCGCATCGGCGATGATCTGCCTGCCCTTGGCCCCGTAGGTCTTGACGATCAGCTTGCGCTGCTTGGTGATCAGCGCCTCCGCCTGCGGACTGGGCGTGAAGGCCTTGCCGCTGGTCACGAGCGAGAAGGCGTCGATGCCCGGCACGTCCGCGGCGGCCACGCGCGCCGGGTAGCGGCCGACTGCGAGCAGCAGCTGGCGATCGCGCGCCGTGGTCCACCCCGCGCCGAAGGCCACGTCGGCCCGGGTCTTGCCGTACACGTGCGGGATGCCGTACTGGTCGTAGACGAGCCGGAGACCTGGTCTCCCGGTGTCCTCCTCGGTCGTCGGGCCGATGGGCGCGAAGTTCTCGGGCAGGTAGTACCGGTCGATGTCCGCCGCGGTGACGTTGCCGCGCAGCGGCGTCAGCGCGTCGTAGAGCGGCAGCTGGTCCGTCGAGTTCGCCGTGAAGGGGAGTCCGCCGTAGTTGCCCGGCGGCAGGATGTACCGCGCCGTGTCCTGTGCGACGGCGCCTGCGGGGACCGCGGCCAGCACCACCAGTACCGCAATCACGGACTTGACCCAACGACCTCCGAGCAAGGCTCTCCTCCTTCGCGCTCCCGACAATGGCGGCGGTCCTGCGCGGGACCGGGCGCCGAATGCTTTCACGTTAGCCGGTCGGCCGGGCCATGCCGACGGCGGGCATACTGCGGCGATGTCCTACCAGGCCGCCGCCGGCCGCTACGAGTCCATGCCCTACCGCCGTTGCGGGCGCAGCGGGCTGAAGCTGCCGGCACTGTCGCTCGGGCTGTGGCACAACTTCGGCGGCGACCGGCCGATCGCGACCAGCCGGGCCATCCTGCGACGCGCCTTCGACCTGGGGATCACGCACTTCGACCTGGCCAACAACTACGGCCCGCCGTACGGCTCGGCCGAGACCACGTTCGGCCGCGTGATGGCCGCGGACCTGCGCCCCTACCGCGACGAGCTCGTGATCTCGACCAAGGCCGGCTACGACATGTGGCCCGGCCCGTATGGGGACTGGGGCTCGCGCAAGTACCTGCTCTCGAGCCTCGACCAGAGCCTCGGACGCATGGGCCTGGACTACGTGGACATCTTCTATTCCCACCGCCTGGACCCGGACACGCCGCTGGAGGAAACCCTCGGAGCCCTGGACACGGCGGTGCGGCAGGGCAAGGCGCTCTACGCGGGGATCTCGTCCTACTCGGGCGAGCGAACGGAGGAGGCTGTCCGAATCCTCCGGGACATGGGCACACCCCTTCTGATCCATCAGCCCTCCTACTCGCTGCTCAACCGCTGGATCGAAGACGACCTGCTCGAGGTGCTGGAAAGCGAGGGGGTCGGGTGCATCGTGTTCTCCCCGCTCGCCCAGGGGATGCTCACCGACCGCTACCTGAACGGGATCCCCGAAGACTCGAGGGCCGCCCGCGACGACTCGCTGTCACCTGATCTGCTCACCGAGGAGAACCTCACACGCATCCGAGCGCTCCATGAGCTGGCCACCCGCCGCGGCCAAAGCCTGGCCCAGCTGGCCCTGTCGTGGACGCTGCGGGACGCGCGCGTCACGTCCACGCTGGTGGGCGCGAGCAGCGTGGAGCAGCTCGAGCAGAACGTCGCGGCGCTGGACCGCCTCGACCTTGAAGATCAGGAGCTTGCGGAGATCGACCGCCACGCCCTCGAGGGCGGTGTAAACCTCTGGGCGGCATCCAGCGACGCCTGAGGCGACCGTGGAGCCGGAGTAGCCCTGCCCGGAGCTGAAGCCGCCTCAGGCCGTCGTGCCGGCCTTCTCCTTCTCGCGCTGCTGAGCGGCCGCCTCGCGGAGCGCCTGGAACTCCACCACCTGGCCGCCCGCGCCCCAGCTGCCCTCGGCCACCTCGTGGCAGAGCACCCACACGCGCAGCGCCTCCTCCTCGGCGATCCCGGCAGCCTCGCGGACCACACGGGTGGCCTCGCCCACGAGCTCCTTGCGGCGACGATCCGACAGCGCACCCTCAGGCGTGGTCACTTCAATCCGGAAGGTCGGAGCCTGGACGGGGCGTCCGGCAGCGAGGACGCAATCGGCGGGCAGCTCGTGCACGTAGACCCACGTGACGCTGCGAAAGAAGTCGGTGTCAGGCGCGCGCTCGGCACGCAGCAGCACGGTGGTCAGGTCCTCGACGAGCGCCTCGCGCGCTTTCGGCGCGATCGCTCCCTGCGGGTAGGTGACGTCCATCAGCGGCATCGGCGACCCCCTTGGATCGTTGAGTGTTCCCGGCTGGGGACGGTACTGCTTGGGGCTCCCGACCAGTGTCGGGCTGGACCCTCCGCCGGGGCGGAGGTACAGTCAGACCGTCAACCAGGAAGGGGGCGTCTTGTCGTCCACCGTGTCGGATTCGGAGCTCAAGGCGCGCCATCGTGCGATGTGGGCCTCCGGCGACTACCCGTCCATGGTCGAAGCGTTCCTCCTGCCGTTGGGGCCACGGCTGGTCGAGGCGTGCGGAATCGGTGCCGGGATGCGGGTCCTCGACGTCGCGGCCGGCACCGGCAACGCCTCGATTCCCGCGGGGCAGCGCGGCGCGAGCGTCACGGCGAGCGACCTGACACCGGAGCTGCTCCAGGCGGGCCGCGCCCGAGCGGAGGCCGAGGCGCTCGAGCTCGACTGGGTCGAGGCCGACGCCGAGCACCTTCCGTTCGACGACGAGTCGTTCGACGTCGTCATGTCGTCGATCGGCGCGATGTTCGCGCCCCAGCACCAGGAAGTCGCCGACGAGCTGGTCCGCGTGTGCCGTCCGGGCGGCACGATCGGACTGCTGAGCTGGACCCCCGAGGGCATGATCGGCGCGCTGTTCCGGACAATGGGGCCCTTCGCCCCGCCGCCCCCGCCCGGCGCGCAACCGCCGCCCCTGTGGGGCAGCGAGGACCACCTGCGCGAGTTGCTCGGCGACCGCGTCGAGTTCGGCACCCTGGAGCGCGAGGTGTTGGAGATCACGGCCTTCGATCGTCCGCGCGACTACGGCGAGCACTTCAAGGCGCGGTACGGGCCGACGATCACCGCCCAGGCGAACGCCCGCCGCAGCGGGCGCGAAGCGGAGTTCGAGGAGGCGCTGGACAGGTTCTGCGACGAATGGAATCGCGGCACGCCCGAAAGCGCCCGCTTCGAGATGGAGTACCTGCTCGCGGCGGGCACACGGGGGTGACGATGCGGGGCGGTGGCCCTAGGGGTCGCCCAGGCGCGAATGCACCCAGTCGATGATCGCCGCGTTGTAGTCCGCCGGCGCGCCGGGGTCGGTATTCACAAATTCCTTGTTGGTCACCACGTGGACCGAGCAGCTGCCCGGCTCATCGGCCGGGCTCACGCATAGGCGCAGGCTGCGCGATCTGCTCCCCGCACCCTGTGCCGCGATCGCCGCGCGCATGGGCTCGTTGGTGCAGTCGGTAGCCCCGAGCATCTGCGACGTGCCGTCGCGTAGTGGGCAGGAGAGCTGGGCGTCGCCGCAGCTGTTGTCGTCGCCCTGGTTCCAGACATGCATCAGCGGGACAGTGAGCCCGCCTCGGGCCACCACCTTGTCGGGCTCGTTGTCGATCGTGGCGAGCGTCGGGTGGCTGCGAGCCTTGATCGCCTCCACTGCCTCGGGGTCGCGGCCGCCCTCGATGCAAATGCCGGACTCCGCCTTGGCCTGTGAGGCCTCGAGGTTGACGATGCCGGAGTCGGCCACCACGCCCGCAGGCGGGAGGCCCTGCTTCTCGAGGCTCCAGGCCACGCCGTAGGCGCCGGCTGATCCGGCGCTGGTGCCGTGCAGGAACGTCTTGCCGGTGGGGTACTGCGAGCGGACGAACTGGATGGCGGCCTTGGTGGCGAAAAGCCCGTTGGTGGTGCGCGGCTTGCCGTCCGGCTGGAGGTTGGGGTTGTTGGGATCCGGCTGGTCCCCGCCGGCGTAGAGGTCGTGGTTGCACATCGACACCGACACCAGGCGGAAGCCGGCCGGATCGGAGCGGACCCTCCCGGTCAGGGCGCTGGGCTGCACGAAACCGATCAGCGTCGCGGCCGTCTCCTGCGACTTGTTGCCCGCCGAGGGCTGAGGCTGCCCGTCGGCGCTGAAGTAGCCGACCCCGCCGCCGCGCATGCGGACCCACAGCGGCCGGGTGGCGGTGGCCGAGGAGCCGACCTTGGTGCCCACCACGAACGCCTGATAGCCGGCGATGCTGCACGGGTAGCCGAGGTTGCGGTAGTAGTCGAACTTCCAGCCCCCGCTGGTGGACGTGCTCACGAACTCGATCCGCGCCGTCGTCCCGGCGCTCTCGAAGGGCGCCGCGCAAGCGCTCAGCACGAGCGCCACCCCGCCGAGCGCGATCGCCGCCAGCCGCCTGCCCGCCGCCCGGCGCGTCATCGCCGCTTTCCCCTCGTATGTGTCGACCCGATGCCCGCACAACACCGCGTGGGGCCGGAAGTTCCGGAGCGAGAAGCCCAGACCGATCGCTGATCGGGCGAGCACCGGAGCAGGCCTTCTCCTCTTACCATGGCCGCGTGACCACTCCCTGGCCGCGGGCGGCCCCGACGGCGGCGGAACGCGGAGCCTACTCGGACGCGGTGGTCCGTCCCTTCTGGCTGGATGGCCTGCCGCGCGGCGCCGAGTGCCCTCCCCTGGACGACGCCGCCGAGACGGACCTGTGTGTCGTCGGCGGAGGCTTCACCGGCCTCTGGGCCGCTCTGCTGGCCAAGGCCCGCGGTCCCGCGCGGGACGTGACCCTGCTCGAGGCGGACGCTTGCGGCGCCGGAGCAAGCGGGCGCAACGGCGGGTTCCTGATCGCGTCGCTGACCCACGGCTTGGAGAACGGGCTGTCGCGCTTTCCCCAGGAGATGGAGACGCTCGAGCGGCTCGGCCACGACAACTACCGCGACCTCCGAGAAGACCTGCGTCGGCACGCGGTCGACTGCGAGTTCGAGGAGACCGGGGAGCTGTCGGTGGCGGTGGCCGATCACGAGCTGGAGGAGATCCCCGCCGAGGCCGAGCAGCTCCGAGCCTTCGGGCACGAGATCGAGGTCTTCGATGCCGAGCGGATGCGCGCGGAGGTGGCCTCCCCCACCTACTGCGGCGGCATCTGGGACCGGACCGGCGCGGCGCTGGTGCACCCGGGAAAGCTGGCGCACGGCCTGCGCGACGCCGCGCTCCGAGCCGGCGTGCATGTGCACGAGCACAGCCCGGTGACGGGCATGGATGCCGCGGGCACAGGCGTGAGCCTGTCGGCGGCCGGCGGCTCGGTGGACGCACGGAGGGTGCTGCTGGCCACCAGCGCCTACCCCCCACTCGTCCGGTCGATCAGGCGCTACGTGCTGCCGGTCTACGACTACGTGCTGGTGACCGAGCCCCTCGGAACGGCGCGCCGCGAGGCGATCGGCTGGCGTCGCCGCCAGGGGCTGGGAGATCGAGGCAACCAGTTCCACTACTACCGCCTCACGGCCGACGACCGCATCCTGTGGGGAGGCTACGACGCCGTGTACCGCTACGGCGGTCCCGTCGGGGCGCACCTGGACGACCACGACGCCACCTTTGCCAAGCTCTCCCAGCACTTCTTCACCACTTTCCCGCAACTCGACGGGATCCGCTTCACACACCGGTGGGGCGGCGCGATCGACACCTGCAGCCGCTTCTCCGTGTTCTTCGGAACCGCGCTCGGGGGACGGGTGGCCTACGCGACCGGCTACACCGGCCTGGGGGTGGCGTCCAGCCGGTTCGGTGCCCAGGTGGCGCTGGACCTGGCCGACGGCCACGACACCGAGGCCACGCGCCTGAGCTATGTCCGGCGCCGTCCCGTGCCGTTCCCGCCCGAGCCGCTGCGGTCGGCCGTCGTGCGCCTGACCCAGAACCGTATGGCCGCCGCCGATCGCGACGGCGGACGCCGCGGGCTGTGGCTGCGCGCGCTCGACCGGGCCGGGCTCGGCTTCGACAGCTGACCGGCGTTTGGCCCTCGCCGGGACGGGCATGGCTTTGACCATGACTTCTTCGACCGAGAGTGTTCCGTCCGTAGCGTTGCGCGGAGGAACCGAGATACCCCAGCTGGGCTTCGGCGTCTTCCAGGTGCCGCCCGATGAGACCGCCGAGGTCGCGACGCGCGCACTGCAGGCGGGCTACCGCCATATCGACACCGCGGCCGCCTACCGCAACGAGGCCGGCGTGGGACAGGCCGTCCGTGCGTCGGGGCTCGAGCGTGATGACGTGTTCGTAACCACCAAGTGCTTCAACGACGACCACGGCCACGAGCAGGCCAAGCGCGCCCTGCGCTCCAGCCTCGACCGGCTGCAGATGGACTTCGTCGATCTCTACCTGATCCATTGGCCCGTTCCCGCACACGACAAGTACGTAGAGACCTGGCGAGCCTTCATCGAGCTGCAGGCCGAGGGCCTGGTCCGCTCGATCGGCGTTTCCAACTTCCAGCCCGCGCACCTGCGCCGCCTGATCGCGGAGACCGATGTGACGCCCGCCGTCAACCAGGTGGAGCTGCACCCCCGCTTCCAGCAGGCCGGGCTGCGGCGCGACCACGACGAGCTCGGCATCGTGACCGAGTCCTGGAGCCCGCTGGCCCAGGGACAGGTGCTCGACGACCCGGCCGTGACCCGGATCGCCGAGGGGCACGGCAAGACGCCGGGCCAGGTGGTGATCCGCTGGCACCTCGAGTTGGGCAACGTGGTGATCCCCAAGTCGGTGACCCCGGAGCGCATCGAGCAGAACTTCCAGGTCCTGGACTTCCATCTGAGCCCCAGCGAGATGGACGAGATCGCGGCGCTGGACTCAGGCGAGCGGATCGGCCCGGACCCGGACACGTTCGTCCGCCCGTAGTCCGGCGGCGCGAGCCAGGCGCTCGAGGGCCCGGAGCATGCCGGCCTCGAGCGCCGCGGACTCGCGTACCCGGGGCTCGCGGTGGAAGGCGAGCACCCGCAGCGTCCCCGCCCGGCGGTCGGCCTTGAGGTCGGCGCGGCCCACGATCCGGTCCCCGCGCAGCACGGGTAGGACGTAGTAGCCGTAGACCCGCTGCGGCGCCGGCTTATAGATCTCCATCACGTGCCGGAAGCCGAACAGGCGCTTGGCGAACTGCCGGTCCCAGAGCAGGTTGTCGAACGGCGACAGCAGGCTGGTCCCCGGCGACACCGTCTCGTGCAGCGGCAGGGCGGCCGGGACCACCACCGGGGGACCGCCGTCGCGCACGGTCAGGCGGCGCAGCCGGCCCGAGCCGATCAGCGCCTCCACGTGAGGCCGCACCGTCGCCGTGCGGCCCGGCAGCCGGTAGTGCTCGGCGATCCCGCTCTCGGTCAGCGCCCCACGAGCCTCGACGGCCCGCAGCACCAGTCCGCGCAGAGCCTCCTCGTCCGAGGGCGCCGGCGCACTGAGCACCGAGGGAGGGATCACCCGCTCGGTCAGGTCGTACAGCCGCTGGAATCCCCGGCGGCCGGCGATGGCCAGGTCGCCGCGATCCCACAGCGAGTCGAGCACCCGCTTGGCCGGCTTCCAGTTCCACATCCCCCCGCCGCCCCCACCCTCGAAGTCGCGCGAGCCCAGCGGCCCGCGCGCGCGGATCTCCTCGCGCACGCGGTCCGCCACCTCGGGGTGCTCGGCCAGGGCGCGCTCGTGGCTGTTCCAGTGACCGCGCCCCATCATCCGCCAGCGAAAGAGGCCGAAGTCCTCGATGGGCAGCACACAGGCCTCGTGCGCCCAGTACTCGAACACCCTGCCCTCACCGAGCAGGCGAGAGACGGTGCCCGGCTCGTAGACGCCGACCCGCGAGCTCAGCACGATCCGGTGACTGCGCTCGACCGTGGTGATCGAGTCGAGCTGGACGCAGCCCAGCCGCCGGATGGCGTTCGCCACGTCGTCGGTGCCCGCCCGCCGCGTGCGGGTCACGAAGCCCTGATGGGCCACCACATGCCGGCGCAGGGCGGCGAGCGAGATCTCGGGCACGGCGGGCAGTATCGGCCCTATCCGCCCAGGAGCTCGAGCAACGCGCCGACCGGGCCCAGGGCGTCCCGCGGGTTGCTGCCGTGCTCGCGCTCGAACCGCTCGGCGCTGTCCGCGTCCACCAGGGCCAGAGCCAGCTCCTCGCGCGACGATCCGGCGCTGCACGCCGCCCGGTCAAGCGCCCTAAGGGCCTGATCCTGGACGAACCCGTCCAGGCCCCCGGTGCCGGGCAGCTCGCGGTCGCCACAGGGATCGGTGATCTCCACCGGGTCGGGGCGAACCGCGGAGTTCACCACCGCCTGGCCTGCAATCAGGATGAGCGCCACGGCGGCCGCGGCCAGAGCCGGCCGGCCGGGGCGGCCCGGCGCCGACGCGGTCAGCGCGAGCGCGGCCAGCAGCGCCATCGCTCCGCAGATCAGGAAGGCCGGCCGGAAGGCGTCGTCGATCGCACCCACCAGGGTGTCGTCCACCGACCGCGAGAGCGCGTCGTGCTCCTCCCCCTCCCCGGCGTCCTCGAGCGCGTCCCTCAGGGCGGCGCGCGGCGCCACCGAATCGAGCTCGCCGGCCGCGACCTGCACCAGTCCGAGCTTGTCCAGCGGAGGAAGGCGCGCGTCCAGGATCACCGCCGCTCCGCGCTCCCGGACCTCGATCTCCGCGGCGTCCAGCTGCGCCGCGGCCACGGTGGCCAGGATCGCCAGCGCGACGGTTATCCCCAGATGGCGCGCGCCCAGCAGGCCCGCCGCGTCGCCGACCGTTCGCTCGGAGCTGAGGCCGCCGGCCAGGGCGGGAAGCGACATGCCCATCCCCAGCCCGGCCACCAGCTGCGGGATCAGCGTGGCGGCCACGGCGTCGAGGGGCAGGAACGCCAGCGCCGCGACGCCGCCGGCCACGAGCAGGCTTCCTGCCACGGCCCTCACGGTGTCGTCCCCCGCTATGCGCGTGCCGGCCAGCGCCGCGGCTGGGAGCACGGAGACCACGGCGGCGGCGGCCAGCGGGGACAGCGCCCAGCCCGACACCAGTAGGAGCACGAGCAGGAACAGCACTCCGGTCAGGGCGGCCGACAGAAGGCCGAGCGCGAGTAGGGCCCACGCCCGGCGGGGCGATTCGCCGGACGCGGCCGGAGGCGGGACGGCCTGCTCGGTGTCGCGCAGGCAGATCAGGCCCGCAACCAGCAGCACCGGAACCTGGGCCAGGAACACGGCGCGCCATTCGAACACCTGGGTCAGCACCCCTCCAAGCGCGGGGCCGGCGGCGGCGCCGAACACGGCCACGGCCACCCAGGCGGTGCGGCCCCCGGAGCGCGGGCGCCCCGCGTCGAGCAGGACGAATGCGGCCGCCAGGACGGCCGCTCCCGCGGCTCCCTGGACGGCGCGCATCGCGATCAGGAGCTCCATCTCGTTCGCGAGCCCGCATATCGCCCCCGCGGCCGCGAAGGCCAGGATCGCGATGCCGGCCGACCGAGCGGGCCCGGCGCGTTTGACGCCGGCCACGGCCAGGGGAAGCGCCAGCGCCAGCGCGAGCGTGTAGGCGCCGATGACGCCGGCCACGCTCTGCACCGAGGCGTCGAGCTCGTTCAGGATCTGGGGCAGCGCCAGCACCACCACCGCGCCGTCGGCCAGGGCAAGTCCCGCTGCCGCGGCGGCGGCGACGGGGGGTCCGGGGCGGGTCACGTCTGCGACTGTAGGCGGCCGGGGCTAGCCTGCGCGGGGTGGCCGGCCCCGGTATCGACTGGATGCCCAATCCGCTCCGCGGAGCGGACGCGCCGCCTGCCGCCGGAGGTGACGCGCCGGACTTCCATCGCGCGCTCCCCGGCTACGCCAGGACCCCGCTGGTCGACGCCCCGGAGCTCGCCGCGGAGTGGGGCGTCGGGAGCGTGCGGCTGAAGTTCGAGCGCGAGCGCTTCGGCCTGCCCGCGTTCAAGTTCCTCGGCGCGTCATGGGCCGCGCAGCGGATGCTCGGTGAGCCGCCCCATGAGCCGGGGCTCGAGCTGCTGACGGCAACGGATGGCAACCATGGCCGGGCCGTCGCGCGTGTGGCACGCGACCGCGGACTGGGCGCGACCATCCTCGTGCCCGAGAAGACCGTCCCGGCCCGCGTGGAGGCGCTCGTGTCCGAGGGGGCCACCGTCGAGGTCGTCCCCGGCTCCTACGACGACGCGGTGCGGCGCAGCGCCCAGATGGCGGGACCGCGCCGCCTGCTGCTGTCGGACACCTCGTGGGACGGGTACGAGGACGTGCCCCGGTGGGTGGTCGAGGGCTACGCCACGATCTTCGCGGAGGTGGACGAGCAGGCCGCGGGCTGGACCCCGGACGTCACCTTCGTCCCGATCGGGGTGGGGTCTCTGGCCGCCGCCGCGGCGCGACACCTGGCCGGGCGCTCTCGTCTGGTGGGAGTGGAGCCGATGAGCGCCGCATGCGCGATGGCGTCCGTGCGAGCGGGACGAATCACCGAGGTCCCGGGCCCGCATACGTCGATCATGGCCGGCCTGAACTGCGGCATGATCTCGCGGGCCGCGTGGCCGGTCCTGAGCCGGGCCTTCCACGCGTTCTGCGCGGTGGAGGACGCCGTGGCCATCGAAGGCATGCGCCGCCTGGCCCGGCTGGGGCTCGCCGCGGGCGAGTGCTCAGGCGGGGCGACCGGCGCGGCCGCCGCCCTGCTCGGCGATTCGGGCGCCCGGGAGAAGCTCGGCGCGACCGACAACACCTCCATGCTCGTGCTGCTCACCGAGGGCGTCACCGACCCCGAGGGCTACGCCCGCCTGGTGCCGGCCGACGAGTGACGCCCAACACCGGCGATCGCTGTCCCCCGTATGGGTGGTTTCCGCGGGAGCGCCGCTAGAACGATCCGTCTCGCCGCAGCCGCAGTCCGGTGAAGCCGAAGTCCTGGTGGCCCAGCTTGCTGACAACCGCCGTGGCCTCCCCGGTGGGGTCGGGCGAGGGAACACCGGCAGCGTTCAGCCTCAGAGGGGTGAAGCGTCCTCCGCGCAGGTGCCCCTCCGCCGACAGCCGCACCGTGAGCACGCCGCTCAAGGCGTAGGTGCCGCTGGTCGAGAAGTTGTGCCAGCCGGCGAGGTTGCCGAGCGAGTAGGCGATCAGCTTGCCGCCGTGGAACTCGATGCCCCTCAGCACGTGGGGGCCGGACCCCAGCACCAGGTCGGCTCCCGCGTCGATCGCGGCGTGGGCGAACGCTCGTGTGTCACCGCGGTCCTCGCCCATGTGGATCTCGCGGCCCTTGGGCGTGTGGCTCTGCTGATCTCCCTCCGCGCCCAGGTGGGCCATGACGACCACGAGGTCCGCGCGGGCGCTCGCGCGCGCGACCAGGGCCTGCACCGCGGCGAGATCGCGCAGGTCGGTCGACCACGGGTAGGGGGCGAGGCCGACCGTCGCGATGCGCAGGCCGCGGCGGCGCACCACGGTGATCTGACCGGGCCGCCCCACGTGCCGCAGACGCGCCCGGCGCAGGGCCTCGACGGTCTGCTCCTGCCCGCCGGCGCCGGCGTCGAAGGCGTGGTTGTTTCCCAGGTTCATCAGGTCGAAGCCCGCCCAGCGCAGTGACGCCGCGTTCTGCGGTGGAGCGTGGAAGCTGAAGCACCCTTCGCTCGCTGCTGCGCACTTGGATCCGGCCGACTCCGACAGCGCGCCTTCGAGGTTGCCCAGAGTCAGGTCGGAGGTCCTCAGCCGGCGCCGCACGTGGGTGAAGAGCGACCGGCCCTGCTCGGGGGGCAGGCCGAAGCTCGAGCCGAGCGTGATGTCGCCCGCCCACGAGATCGATACCACACGCTCGTGCGCCCCGGAGGCGGTGCTGGCCTCGGCCGGTTCCGGACCGCGCCTCGGAAAGAGCGAGGGCAGAAGCACCACGAGCAGCGCCGCCCAGACGGCGAGCACTCCCCCGAATGCGGACCAGCGACTCATGACGAGAACCGTCTGGGCGTTCGGGACCGCCGCGCGACTTCCTCGACGTGAGAGGCTTCCCCCACTGTCCGGGGAGGAGTCTCATGCAGCAGCTGTCGACGCTGGACGTGCAGTTCCTGGCGCTGGAGAGCGACCGCAACTACGGCCATGTCGGCTCGGTGGCCATTCTCGATCCGTCCACCGCCCCCGGCGGGGCGGTGACCGTCGAGGACATGCGGCGCCTGCTGAGCGAGCGCCTGCACTTGATCCCACCGTTCACCTCCCGGCTGGCCGAGGTGCCGCTGGGGCTCGATCTTCCGTTCTGGGTGCGCGACGACCACTTCGATATCGGCTACCACTGCCGCGAGATCGCCCTGCCCCCGCCCGGCAGCCCGGCCCAGCTGGCCGAGCAGGTGGCGCGGATCTACTCCCGCCGGCTGGACCGCTCGCGCCCCCTGTGGGAGCTGTACCTGATCCACGGGCTGGCCCAGGGCCGGGTGGCGCTTCTGACGAAGGTCCACCACGCCGCGGTGGACGGCATGTCGGGCGGCGAGATCCTCACCCTCCTCTACGACGTCACGCCGGAGCCGCGGCCCGTGGATCCCCCGCCGGGGGACGGGGAACATGAGTCTCCGCCGGGTGGCGCGGAGATGCTCGCCCGGGGCCTGGTCGCGCTGCCCCGCTACCCGGTAACCGTGGCGAGCCGGCTCTCGCGACTCCTGCCCCACATAGACGTTGTGCCCTCACTGCTCGGCATGCCCGGCACGCCGACCGTGAGCCGGGCGCTGTCGCGCGCGCGGCGCTTCGTGACCCGTGAGGAGGAGTCGCCGATCATCGAGCGACCCGCGATCCGCGCGCCGCGCGGGCCCTACGGCGCGAAGCTCTCGCCGCACCGGATCTTTGGCTTCGCGTCTGCGTCGTTGTCCGACGTCAAGCGCGTCAAGGACCACCACGGCGTCAAGGTCAACGACGTGGTGGTGGCCCTGGTGGCCGGCGCCGTCCGCGAGCACCTGATCACCCACGACCAGTTACCCGACGGTCCGCTGGTCACGCAGATCCCGGTGTCGGTGCGCACCGAGGAAGAGCGGGGCACGTTCGGCAACCAGGTGTCGATCATGTCCGTGCCGGTGCCCACCCACATCGATGTCCCGGCCGAGCGTCTGGCGTTCGCCCACGACGTGCTCTCGTCGGCCAAGGATCGGCACAACGCGCTGCCGGCCAAGGCGCTCCGAGACGTCACGGCGTTCATCCCGCCCGCGCTGCACACCCGTGCGGCGCGCGTTCTGGCGCAGATATCCACGGTGCCCTCGGTCCGGCCGCTGTTCAACCTCATCATCTCCAACGTGCCAGGGCCGCCGATGGACATCTACACCGGCGGCGCGCGGCTGGAGGCGCTGTTTCCCCTGTCGATCATCGCCGACGGCACGGGACTTAACGTGACGGTGATGAGCTATCGCGACTCGGTGGACATCGGCATCACCGCCGACCGCGAGCAGACCCCGGACGTGCAGACGATCGCCGACGGAATCGTGCGGGAGCTGGCGGTCCTCGTGGCCACCCTCCCGGCGAAGGTCAGGCCCGCGGCCCGCCGGGCGGCGGCCAGATGATCGAGTCGCGGTGCGGGCGATGCTCTTCGACGCTCCCGGGCTCCCGCTTCGCGAGGCGTCCGTGGCCGACCCGGAGGCGGGCCCCGGCCAGCTCCTGATCGAGGTCCACGCCTGCGGGGTGTGCCGCACGGATCTCCACATCGTGGACGGCGAGCTGGACGTTCCCCGAACCCCGCTCGTCATCGGGCACCAGATCGTCGGCACCGTGTCCGGGACCGATCGCCGAGTCGGCGTCCCATGGCTGGGCTGGACCTGCGGGCGGTGCGCCTACTGCCTGTCGGGCCGGGAGAACCTGTGCGACTCGGCCCGCTTCACCGGCCGTGACATAGACGGGGGCTACGCCGAGCTGGCCGTGGCCGACGAGCGCTACTGCTTCGACCTCCCCGACTACTACCCCGACCTGCAGGCCTCCCCCCTGCTGTGCGCCGGCCTCATCGGTTACCGGGCGCTCCGCATGACCGGCGATGCCGAGCGCCTCGGCCTGTACGGGTTCGGCGCGGCGGCCCACATCGTCTGCCAGGTCGCGGTGGCCGAGGGTCGGCGGGTGTTCGCCTTCTCGCGTGCTCGCGACCATGACGCGCAGGCGCTCGCGCGCCGCCTCGGAGCCGAGTGGGCCGGAGACTCCGAGGGACCGGCGCCCGAGCCGCTGGACGCGGCGATCATCTTCGCCCCGGTGGGGGGTCTGGTGCCGAACGCGCTGCGGGCCAGCGCCAAGGGGGCCACGATCGTCTGCGCCGGGATTCACATGTCGGAGATCCCGTCGTTTCCCTACAGCCTGCTCTGGGGCGAGCGGACCGTGCGTTCCGTCGCCAACCTCACCCGCGCCGATGGGCGGGCCCTCATGGCACTCGCCCCCACCGTGCCCATTCGCACCGAGGTGCGGGCGTACCCGCTGGAGCAGGCCAACCAGGCTCTGGATGACCTACGCGGCGGAAGGATCCAGGGCGCGGCCGCGATTCGCGTGGCCGGCTGACCGACCCGCTACTGCTCGCCTTCCGGCAGGCCGTGGCGGGCCAGGGCCCGGTCGTAGTTGAGGCGAAGCAGCGCGATCACGTCGCGCACGTCCTCGTCGTTCTCGATCCCCCGTGCGCCGTAGCCCGGACGGCCCGGGAACACGGGGTGGTAGTCGATGCGCCCCTCCTCGAACAGCACGCCCCAGACGTCCTTGGGGAAACCGAAGTGGGCGGTGCGATCACCGTGAAGATGACCGATCTCCCGGCGGCCCAGCTTGAACGCGAACTCACCGCGGCTACCGGGGCCGGCCTCCACCCCGGGCCACGAGGTGACCTCCTCGGTGATCGTCTGGCTCGCGGTAGCCTGCTCGGCCATCAAGTCCTCCTGGTGCGGGTTGACGTCAAGGGTAGAACCTCAAGTCCGCTTGAGGTCAAGGAGATGGCGGCGTAGCGGCGGGTGCACCTGATAACCATCGGAGAGATCCCTTTGACCTCCGCCGCCGAGCGCAAGATCGACGCTCTCTACGAGCTGCCGCCCTCCGAGTTCACCGCGGCGCGGAACGAGCTGGCCAAGGAGCTGCGACGAGGCGGGGCCAGGGAGGGCGCGGACGGCGTCAAGCAGCTGAAGAAGCCGACCCGGGCGGCCTTCAGCCTCAACCTCCTGGCCCGGGCCGACCGCGCGTGCCTGCGCTCGGTGCTCCGCGCCGGCGACCGGCTGCGGTCGGCCCAGGAGGCAGCGCTGGGCGGCGGGTCCTCCACCAAGCTGCGCGAGGCGGCCGCCAAGGAGCGCCAAGCGGTGGCGGAGGCCGTGGTCCGGGCGGCGAAGCTGACGCCCGACGATCTCGGAGACCGGGATCTCGAGCGGATGCGCCAGACCCTTCACGCCGCCGCCGGCGACGACGAGGTGCGTGCCGAGGTCGAGGCGGGACGGGTCACGACCGACCACGAGCCGGTGGGTCTCGGGCCGGTGATGGGCACCCCCGGCGCTCGCAAGGGCCGTGCACAGGGCGGCGGCGGCCAGAAGGAGACCGCGGCGACCCGGACGACGGACGCTGCAGCGGCCAAGAAGCTGCGCGAAGCGCGTTCCGAGCACGAGCGAGCGGACCGCTCGCTTGAGGCGGCGGAGGCCGCGCTCCAAGCCGGCCGCGACGCCGCGGAGCAGGCTCAAAAGGGGCTCGAGCAGGCCCAGAAGCGTCACGACCAGGCCCGGGCCGCCGCGCAGAGGGCGGCCGCGGCCCGGGAGCGGGCGGAGCAGAAGGCGTGACGCTCTAGAACACAGGTCTTGGACACCACGCATCCACGCGGAGGAGGCGGTGCGGGTCGCGCTCGCCGCTCAGCGCGGCGCCGGGCGGCGTCGTGCGGAGGTTGCCGCCGCCTCCACCTCATGCGAACATGTGTTCGTGTCACGAGAGGCCGCGATCCTGCACGCCGACCTCGATGCCTTCTACGCGTCGGTCGAGCAGCGGGACGACCCGGCACTGCGCGCGCGGCCGGTTGTCGTCGGCGGGGGGGTCGTCCTGGCCGCAAGTTACGAGGCCCGGGCCCATGGCGTTCGGTCGGCGATGGGCGGAACGCAAGCTCGGCGGCTGTGTCCTCATGTGGCGGTGGTCGAGCCGCGGTGGGAGGCATACGTGGACGCGAGCCGGGCCGTGTTCGCGCTGCTGGAGGAGGCCGCACCGAACGTCGAGAAGCTCTCGATCGACGAGGCGTTCCTCGACGTCAGCGGACTCGGTCGCATCTCGGGTACGCCGCGAGAGATCGCCGACCGCCTGCGAAGGGATGTCCGCCGAGTCGTCGGCCTGCCAATCACGGTCGGCGTGGCCAGCACCCGGGCCCTGGCAAAGGTGGCGAGCAACGTGGCCAAGCCGGACGGCCTGCTCGTGGTACCGGTCGGGGGCGAGTTGGCGTTCCTGCACCCGCTGGCGGTCGAGCAGCTCTGGGGCGTCGGGCCCGTCACGGCCCGCAGGCTCCGCGCTCGGGAGATCGCGACCGTCGGTCAGCTGGCCGCGCTGCCCCAGACGACGCTCGTCTCGATCCTCGGCCGCGCGTCCGGGCGGCACCTGCACGCCCTCGCTCACAACCGCGATCCCCGGCGGGTGCGCTCCGGCCGGCGGCGGCGGTCGATCGGGGCGCAGTCCGCACTCGGGCGAAGGTCGAGGTCCCCACAGGCGCTCGACGCCGTCCTGGTGACCCTGGTCGAGCGAGTCACCCGCCGGATGCGGGCCTCGGGACGAATCGGACGGACAATCATCCTCCGGCTGCGCTTCGCCGACTTCTCGCGAGCAACCCGATCCCACACCCTGCCGCACCCCACGGCCGCGACCCGGACGATCCTCACCACGGAGCGCACACTGCTGAAGGCCGCCGCGCCGATGATCGAGCGCCATGGCCTCACGCTCATCGGCGTCACCGTGACCAACCTCGACGGAGACAGCCGCGACCTGCAGCTCACGATGCCGCTGGACGATCCCGCCGCCGGGACCCTCGACACCGTGATCGACGAGGTGAGAGACCGGTTCGGAACGTCGGCGGTCACACGGGCCGCGCTGCTCGGCGCCGACGAGCGGCACGCGCCGAGGTTGCCGCCTCCCGCGGCCGGGTAGCGGCACGCCATGCGAGTGGTCGTAGTCGGGGCAAGCGGAAACGTCGGGACGAGCGTCATCCGCTCCCTGTCCGAGGAGTCGCAGGTCACCTCGATCCTCGGGCTGAGCCGACGCCGGCCCGGGCTCGAGGTGGCGAAGGTGGAATGGCAGACGGCGGATGTGACCCAGTCCGCGCTCGAGAAGCTCTTCCGCGGCGCCGACGCGATCATCCACCTGGCGTGGCTGATCCAGCCCGGGCGAGACCGCGCTCTGACCCGGGCGGTCAACGTCGACGGGAGCCGGCGGGTGTTCGAGGCGACGGCCGCTGCGCAGGTGCCCGCGCTGGTCTACGCCTCCTCGGTCGGCGCCTACTCCCCCGGCCCGAAGGACCGGCGCGTCGACGAGACCTGGCCCACCGGGGGAGTGGCCAGCTCTTTCTACTCGAGCGACAAGGCTGCGGTGGAGGCCATGCTCGACGCTTTCGAGGCAGCCCATCCCCGCGTCCGGGTCGTGCGGCTGCGCCCCGGGCTTATTTTCAAGCGCGAGGCGGCATCGGAGATACGGCGACTGTTCGCTGGCCCCTTCCTCCCAGGCTCGATCCTGCGTCCGGGCCTGATCCCGGTGATGCCGAAGGTGGACGGCCTCGTCTTCCAGGCCGTGCATTCCGACGACGTGGGCGATGCCTATCGCCTTGCGGCCACGGGCAACGCGGCGGGAGCCTTCAACCTCGCGGCCGAACCGGTGCTCGACTCAGCCCGCCTCGCCGAGCTCTTCCGCGCCCGGCTGGTGCCCGTCCCGCGCCGTGTGCTGCGCGGGGCGGCGGACCTGACGTTCCGGCTGCGTCTGCAGCCCAGCGAGCCGGGGTGGGTCGACCATGGCGCTGGCGGTACCGCTGATGGACACGTCTCGCGCACGCGACCATCTCGGCTGGAGGCCGACGCGGACGGCAACCGACGCCCTCTCGGACCTCATGGGCGGGATGCGCCAGGGAGCGGGCGCCCACACGCCGCCGCTGGAGCCCGGGGGCGCCGGGCCAGACGGATCCGGGAGCTGCTCAGCGGCGTGGGCGCACGGCGGGGGTAGTCACCGCCCCCGATAGTGCAAGAGTCTTGGTTCGCGCCGCCGAAGGAGGGGTACCAAGAGCCAAACCATGAGGAGGAAAGCATGAGCACAGGTGTGATCGTCCTGATCATCGTCGCGGTACTCATCGTGATCGCCCTGCTGGCGGTCTTTGCGGGCCGGGGCCGTCAGCGGCGCCAAGACCAGCGGCGGGTGGAAGCGGGAGAGATTCGCCGAGAGGCGGAGCTGCACGACGCTCGCGCTCAGGGCGCTCAGGCCGAGGCCGACGAGCGGGCCGCGCGAGCCTCGCGGGAGCAGGCCGAAGCGCGCCAGCAGGCGGTGCGCGCCGAAGAGCACGGGCAGGAGGCCGCCGAGCGCCATCGGCAAGCCGACGACGTGGACCCCGACAGCCGGGCGGACGACCCCGATGCGGATACTGGCGGGCGTCGCAAGCGCTGAGCGGCGGAACTCTCGCGGCTAGGAGGGTCTAGCGAAACGGGTCAATCGTCCCGTCTCAGCCGCGCGACGAATCCACACGGCAAGCGCCGGGACGAATACCAGCCCGCCGAGGGGCCTGCCGGTAGCTAGGAGCCACACACAGATTGCCGTAGCGATGGCCGTAAACGCAACGCGCAGCGCAAGCACGTCCACCAGTCTACTTCGGAGGGGTCAGGCCGCGAGTGGCGCGGCTCGCGCCCTAGCGAGGGCGCGAGCGAGCTTGGCGAGGATCGTCAGACCTCTTGCCGCCCTTGCGGTCGGCGGGCTGCTTCTGGGCGCAGTTGCCTCCGCTCCCCGAGCCGCTGCCTCCGGAGTTCCGCCCGCCCTTCTTTGACGCACCCGGCGTGTTGGCGATCTTCGCGGCCCGCTCCTTGCTCATGCCCCTCTTTCGCAGGCCCTCGTACTGCTTGTCGTCCTTTCACGCTCGGAACGTGGTCCTTCGCCACCCTCGTCTCCTGACTTCCGCGCGACTGCCGTGTCGAGCGGCAGCTACCCGTGAAACACGCCAGAAAACGTCCGGCGCGGGCGGCCGGTCTAGCCGGCGTAACCCGGCTACAGGTTCGCCGGTCATAGAGGGCGGCACCAGAAGAACGCCCCGACCAGGAGGTGGGCCGACATGGCCCAGACAGACGTCAAGAGCGACTCGACGGGCAGCCAGGCCAAGGAACAGGCTCAGCAGGTGGCTGGGCAGGCCCAGGAGAAGGTTCAGCAGGGAGCGGGTCAGGCCAAGGAGCGCGTGCGCGAGCAGGTGGACCAGCGCTCGACGACGGCCGGCGAGCAGGTGGTGGGAGCGGCCGATGACGCGCGATCGGTCGCCGAGGAGCTGAGAAAGCAGGGCAAGGACACGCCGGCCCGCTACGCCGAGCAGGCCGCGGACCGAGCCGAGCGCCTGGGGAGCTACCTGCGCGACTCGAACGGCGATCGGATCCTGCGCGACGTGGAGGACTTCGGGCGGCGCAACCCCTGGGGCGTCGTGGCCGGTGGGTTGGCGGTGGGCTTCTTCGCCTCCCGTTTTCTCAAGGCCTCGAGCTCGGAGCGATATAGCGCGTCGACCGGGTCGCAGGCGCCGCGCCCAACGCCCCAGCCCGCCATCAACCCCCCCGCGCCGATGCCGTCCGGCGACACGGGGAGGCACCCGTGACCGACGCGAGCCAGGACCAGCTGCGAGATCAGTCCATGGGAGAGCTGCTCAAGCGGCTCTCCAACCAGACGGGCGAGCTGGTCAGCAAGGAGCTCGACCTGGCCAAGGCCGAGCTCACCGAGAAGGGCAAGCGCGCCGGCGCAGGCGCGGGGATGTTCGGGGCGGCGGGGCTGCTGGGTGTGTTCGCGTTCGCCGCCCTCACCACCGCCGCCATCGCCGTCCTCTCCACGGCCATGAGCACCTGGATCGCGGCCCTGATCGTGATGGTCGTCTACGCCGTGCTCGCCGCTGTGCTCGCCCTCAGGGGCCGAGCACAGGTGAAAGCGGCCACCCCACCCATGCCCGAGCAAGCAATCGAAAGCACGAAGGAGGACGTCCAATGGGCGAAGGAACAGGCCAGATCCGCGAGGACATAGAGCGCACCAGGTCCGAGATGGGCGACACCGTCGAGGCCCTGGGCTACAAGACCGACGTGAAGTCGCGCGCTCGCGACAAGGTGTCGGGTGTCAAGGACAAGGTCGTGGGCGCGACGCCCGACACCGGCGACGCCAAGGCATCCGCCAAGCAGGCCGTGGGCGTGGCCCAGGAAAACCCTCTCGGTCTCGCGCTGGGCGCGGTCGGAGTCGGCTTCCTGGCCGGGATGCTCGTTCCCTCGACCCGCATCGAGAACGAGAAGCTGGGCCCGGTGGCTGACGACGTCAAGGAGAAGGCCAAGGAGACCGGCCAAGAGGCCCTGGACCGTGGCAAGCAGGTGGCCCAGGAAGCCGCCGAGGCCGCCAAGAGCACGGCGGAGGAGCAGGGGCGTCAGCACGCGGACGAGTTGCGTGAGACGACGTCCGATAAGGCCGGCCAAGCCCAGCAGAACGTCCGCAGCCAGGAGGCGTAAGCGGCCTACTTCCCCTCGCGATCGAACGCGAACCCGGCGACCAGGTCCATCACGGCGGCCCCGCGGCTCGCGAGCTTGGCGAGGGCCTCGGGTCGTGTACCCCCGGATGGCCAAGACGAACGCGGTCCGGCGAGGCTGGCGCGTGCCTACTGCTCCTGCAGCACGGAAAGCACGTTGCCCGCCGGGTCCTTGAACCAGGCTATGAGCGGCCCCTCGTCGCGGAAGATGCCTCGCTCGTCCAGGTTGAACCCGTCGTAGCGCTCCATCGTGATCCCCCGCTCGACCAGCTGATCCACGGTCTCCTCGATGTCGTCCACCCGGAAGTTGAGGACGGTGAACGTGGCCGGCTCGTGGTTCTCCTTGGGGTAGATCAGCACCTCCCCTCCCCCTGCCAGGCGCAACCCGAGCATGCCGTGCTCCTCGGTGACCGCCAGACCGAGCGTCTCCGCGTAGAAGGCCTTGGCCTTGGGGACGTCGTCCGCCGAAAAACCACTGAACGCTTCGTTCTTTTCGAGCATGTGGCGTCTATATCAGGTTCAGCGCCGAGGGCCGCTAGGACGCCGCTTCCTCTTCGCCTTCTTCCTCGGCGCGGCGGTAGGTGAGCACGAGAACGCCCGCCGGACCCACCGGCTTGGAGTCCGCGAGCTGCATGGTCGTGGTCTGGCTGCCCTCGCCGAACAGGCGCCGGCCCTTCCCGAGCACGACAGGGAAGACCATCAGCCGGAACTCGTCCACCAGGTCGTGCTCCATCAGCGTCTGTATCAGCGTGATGCTGCCGTTGACGAGGATGTCGCCGCCCGGCCGCTCCTTCAGCTCCGCGACCTTTGCGACCACGTCGTCCTTGATCAGCGTCGAGTTGTTCCACTCGGCTTCGTCCATCGTGGTGGAGACGACGAACTTGGCCATGTTGTTGAACTTGTCGGCGAAGTCCCCGTCCCGGGAGGGCCACGCCTCCGCGAAGCCCGCGTAGGTCTTGCGACCCAGCAGCAGGCAGTCGCTCGCCATCAGTTCGTCGAACTTGAACTTGTCCCCGTCGTCGCCACGATCGAACTTGAAGGTCCACGGCCCGAGCCCCGACCCCTCGTTTCCCGCCGGATCCTCCATCACCCCGTCCAGGGACACGAAATGCGATACGACCAACGTGCTCGTCTTGTTCCTCCTCTGGTTTCGCGGTTATGCATTAGGACCAAGGGGAGCGCCGGAAATCATCGGTCCGGCGAGCCCCGTGCGTCGGGCACCACCATCTGCAGCCCCCTTGACCGAGCCGGGAGCGCTATCGACCAATCCCTTCCCGATCGCGATCAACCAGGCCGATCCGGACGGCGATCAGCTCGAGCTTCCGATCCATCACGTGCTCCCTCTCGTGAGGCGGTACTCGTCATGGCGCCGGGGCCACTCCCCGTCCGCACCCTCGTCACGCCCTTTCGGCGCGCGGTCCAGCAGCTGCCAGGTGCAGTTGAGCGCGTCGGTGCCGCGGTCGTAGCAGGTGTAGGTGTGGTAGACGGCGCCCTCGTCGAGCACGAAGGCGCTCAGCGCCATCAGCTCCTGGTCGTTGACCACGTCGACCCAAGCTCCGCTCGGGGTGCCGAAGTTCCAGCCGGTGCCCTCGCGGCGGTCCTCCTCGGTCCAGGCGCTGAAGTCGCGGTTGAAGTCCGTGCCCTCCGAGGACACCCACGGAATGCTCCAACCCATGCGCCGCTTGTAGGCGTTGAGCGTCTCCAGGGGCGAGCGCGAGGCCATGACGAAGGTCACGTCGTGCGCGTTAAGGTGCTCCACCGAGCCGTCGAAGCTGTCGGCAGCGAACGTGCAGCCCAGACACCCCTCCGGGGTGTTGGGCCCGTGCATGAAGTGGTAGACGATCAGCTGCGAGCGGCCGTCGAACAGCTCTGCCAGAGTCTTCGCCCCCTCGTTCGTCTCGAACTCGTACCGCTTGTCGATCCGGACGCGGGGGAGCTTCCGGCGCTGCTTCGCGAGCTCGTCGCTGAGGTGGGTCAGCTCCTTCTCGCGCTCGAGCAGCTTCTTGCGGGCGACAAGCCACTCCTCACGCGTGCCGATGGTGGTTTCCATTTCCTTCGCCTCCTCGCTCGCTAGCCGTTACTCCGAGACTTATCCGTCCACGGACATTGAGATGTCCACGACGATCATTCCCATCAGGGGCGGCGGCTACCGGCCGACGCTGTAGCGCACGTGAGTGACCGCCGGTGAGTCGACGACCCGGGTGGGCTCCAACCGCACCTCCTCCGCGTCGATGCCGTCGCACAACCGCACCCCCGCTCCGAGGACGACAGGCGCTAGGTGGATCTGCAGCTCATCGAGCGGGCCGGCGTCGAGGCACTGCTGAACCGCGTTCGCTCCCCCGGCAACCTGGACATCCTGGTCGCCCGCCGCTTCTCGAGCCTGCTCGACGGCACTCGTTACGCCGTCGGTCACGAAGGTGAATGTCGTGCCGCCCTGCCGCTCCCAGGGCTCACGCGGCCCATGGGTGAGGATGAAGACCGGCGCCTGGAAGGGCGGAGGGTCCGGCCAGCCGACCTCGCCCTCGTCGAACATCCTGCGGCCCATGACGTAAGCCCGGCTCGTGCGAACTTCTCTTCCGCGATCTCGTTGTCGCGGTTGACCTCCCCTCCCGACTGGGCGAGCCGCTCCCGCCAGGCCTCCACCTGATACTGCCACTGGTGGATACGGCCACCCCCGTCGCCCAAAGCGTTGTCGGGGCCTGCGTTGGGACCGGCGACGAATCCGTCGAGCGACATCCCGAGCGACGCGAAAACCTGGCTCACCAGCCGAACCTACCAACACATGCAAACGCCCTACCGAGATTCGCATCGAGCCTCACGGCCCGCAGTTCGTCACCGGCGCCACGTCAGGCACGCCTGCGCCATCGACCGCGAGAAAGCCCGCGCCTACTACCAGCGAAAGACTGGCCAGGGCCACCTAACGCGGGCCGCGCGGTAAGACCTTCACGGATCGGCGGCGTACTGCCAGCCAGGCGAGCGCACGCTGCTCCGGCCGGTTCAGATCGAGACCGCTTATCTCCTCCAGGCGCCTCACCCTGTAGGTCATCGTGTTCCTGTGGACGGGCAGCGCGGCGGCGGTTGCGGCGCGATCGAAGCCGTGTTTGACGAGCATTTCGAGTGTCCTTGCCAATTCCTGGTGCCCGCTCGCGCATAGGTTGTCGAACACGAGCCGCTCGACTCGGTCGGCGATATCCGGCGAGCGCAGGAGGAGCAGTTCGAGCAGGTACTCGTCTGGACCTATCACCCCCGATCGTCCCTCGGGGAGTGCCGTGGCGAGAAGTCGACGTAGATCGTCGAGCTCCACGGCGAGGCGTCCACGCTCACGGGGCTCGGCCTCGATGGCCAGTAACCCCTCCTCACCGAGCCCAGCCAGCACCGCACGCGGTGAGGTGGCGGCCAGACCGACCACGCGCTCGCCCTCGCTCACGGCCAGGACGCCTTGGTCCCGCAGCCGACGGGCCATTTCGGCGTGCCCCGACGCGGACGCACCCCTGACCGCAAGGACAACCGCGGCGAGTACGGGACCGGGGTGAAAGCCGATCCGTTCTGCATAGCGGCGATTCTCGGCGCTCGGCTCTGCGTCGCGTGTGAGCGCGGTCATGAGCGCGCGGGCATCGCGCTCCTCCCCGCGGCCCGCGTGGCGATCGGCCTCGACCTCGGCGTATCCCTCGACGACCGCTCGGGAGACCAGATCCAGATGGTGAAAAAAGGCGTCCGCTGCGTCCACGAGGGCGGCTCGTTCGTCGTCGCGGGCGGCCTCGAGCAGCGCCCGCCAGCCGAACCGAAAGCCATCGCGGTAGGCGCGGATCAGCTCGTGCGCCGGCATTCCCTCGATGGCCCGCTCGCGTGCGAGCGCGCGCAGGATGTCCAGGTCCTGGTCGCTCGGCGGGCGCTTTTCGGCGATCCAGCGGAGAAACAGCTCGATGTTCCACCGGTTAACGCGCAGGCCCGCTTCTCCCGCCCGCACCAGCGAGCCATAGCCGGGATCGGCGCGCAGCGAATCCGTGAGCCGGCGGGCCACGTCGCCGACGTCGACGCGCCGCACAGCTCGCAGGAGTAGCTCTTGCTCGTCGTCTCTGCCCACCGAATCGGCGTACATGTGCACCGATCACAACCGGCGGCCCGCGGCGGAGTTGCGGCACGCCAGGGCACCGGTCACGCTGGGATCGCCGCACAAGCGCTTTCGTCGGGCTGACCGATGACAGCCCCGGTGTTCAGGCGTAGGCTGAGAGCGAACCGAGGGGGCGATGTGCGGCAATGAGGGCGAGACGACTGGGGCTTGGTTGGGCGGTGATCGCGGTGCTCTGCGGCGCCGGGCTGGTGGCAACTCCAGCTGCGGCGGAGACGGTGACCGTCGTGCGCGACTCGCGCGGCGAGCCTCACATCCGCGCAGCCAGCGCCCGCGGCGTCGGCTACGGCTTCGCATGGGCGCAGATGGAGGACCAGGCCGCCTTCGTGCTGGAGATCCTTGAGCGGGCAAACGCGCGCAGCGCTGAGCGGATCGGCCCGGGATGCACACCGAGCCTCGAGGCCTGCTTCCGCCAGGACCAGCTCGCGCGCTTGTTCGGCGTGCCCGAGATCGCAATCCTCCGCTTTGAGTCCCTGCCCGCCGACGTCCAGGCGCGCCTGGCGGGCTTCTCGCAGGGCATCAATGCCTACATCGACTCCGCGGCGGCGAACCTCCCCGCCTGGGCGCAGCACGTCAGCCCTGCAGACGTGCTCGCGAGTGTGCAGTACCGGTTCGTGATGTCGCAGGTCGCCGCGGCGAACGACATCCTCGCCGGCGCATCGAGCCAGGCGGATGCGGCGGCCACGTTCGCCGACGGAGCCTCAGCGCGCTTCAGCTTCCCGGCCTCGAACATGTTCGCGCTGTCGGGCAGCAAGACGGCGAGCGGCCGCCCGATCCTCCAGGGCGACCCGCACCTGCCCTTCGCCGGAGCCTCGCGCTGGTACCAGGCGCAGCTCGTTTACCCGGGGCACCGGGTGCAGGGAGTGACCTTCACCGGGCTTCCCGGGATCGCCCTGGGCAGCAGCGAGCGGCTGGCCTGGTCCAGCACCGCCAACCACAACGCCCAGCACGAGCAGGACGTCTACACCGAGCGCATCAACGACGCCAATCCCGACCAGTACTTCTACGACGGTTCCTACCGCAACATGAGGATCCGCCGTCAGCTGATGTACGTCAAGACCGCGAGCGGGGCGCTCAGGCCGATTACGGTCAAGATGCGCTACACCCTGCACGGGCCGGTGTTCTCGGATCCTCCGGCGAGGACGGACGGCACCCAGGGGACGCCGATCCCCCACGTCGCGTTCGCCGCAGGCGTCACCCTCCAGGGCCAGTTTCGGCTCGCCGAGCAGCTGATCCGGGAGAGCGAGGCGGCCTCCGTGGCCCAGTTCAAACAGGCGATGCAGCTCAATCAGCGCTCCAGCTTCAACACGCTGGTGGCCGACGACGGCGGCAGCCTCTTCTTCGTGGCCGCCAGCCGCTCGGCGATCCTCAACCCCGGCGTCCGCTTCAATGCCCTGCTCGACGGGACGAGCTCGAACACCAGGTGGCAGGGCGTCCTTCCGTTCGCGCAGCTGCCGCAGGCCGAGAACCCTCCGGGGGGCTACTTCGAGAACGCGAACAACGCCCCCTGGTTCACGGCCCCGGGGCAGATCCGCGAGCAGGACCTGCCCTTCTACCTACGCGGCGGCGGCAATACGAGCCGCTCGCGGAGGCTGGTGCAGATTCTCGGTTCCCAGACGTCCGTCGGCGCGCCCACGGGCCTGACGATCGCCGACACCGAGCGGATCGGCATGGACACCTTCCTCGAGTACGGGCCTTCGCTGCGGGCGTTGCTCCGCCAGGCCGCCGCCGACCCGGGCGCAGACGCCAAGGTCAAGGAGGCGTCGGCCCTGATCGACGCCTGGCCCGGCGCGGCCGAATTGCGGGCGACAACCGGGAGCACCGCCTATCCGCTATTCGCGACCTGGAAACGCGGCCTGCGCCAGCCGGCCCTCGGCTTCAACCCGTCCAATCCGCCCGCCCCCACCACGTCCTTCACCTCGGCCCAGAAAACGGAGGCGCGCCGAGCCATGATCGTGGCCTACGACGGGATGACGGCGCAGTACGGCAGGATAGACATCCCTCACGGGCAGCTGCACACCTTCACCTGGGGATCGTTCAGCGCCCCGGTCAACGGCGGGGATTCCGGAGTCGAGACGGTGCGCCTCACAAACTGCAAGGGCACCCCCGGGTCCGAATCGCCCGTTTACTACCACCCGTGCGCGGTTCGCGGCGGCTCATCGGCGATATTCAACGTCGACCTGAACACCGACCGGTTCACCATCACAAGGCCCGTGTCGGACACCGACAGCCCGTCGTCTCCCTTCTACACGCTCAACGCAAGTGACTACGTGGCGGACCGCTACCGCGCGTTCCCGATCACGGACACCGCCACGGACGCCGAGCAGACCTCACGCCGCGTGCTTACCCTGCCGTGACCGGGTGCGTCTCGGTAAGCGACGGCTCGAGGCCCAGAAGCGGCCGAAGCGTTCGACAGCGTTCACGTGGGCGACCGACGCGGAACCCACAGCCCACCGACGGCGCCGAGGAGCGACAACGCCGCGGCGACCCCGATCGCGGACGCAAATCGGTCGGTGAAGGCTTGAGCGGACCCGTAGCTGCCGGCGGCCGCGAAGACGGCGACCGCGATGGCTATCCCGAAGACCCCGCCGAGCTCGCGCAGCATGCCGTTGGCCCCGGCGGCCTTGCCGACCTCGTCCATCGCGACGGCGCCGACCACCGCGTTCGCCGACGTGGGGATGGCCAGGGAGGAGCCGATCCCGGTGACGATCGACGGCACCACGAACGCGGAGTACGCAAGGTCTGGGTCGGCGATCAGCGCGATCCAGCCCATGCCGATCGCCTGGAGCCCGAGGCCGCTGACGATAAGAGGGCGCTCGCCGATGCGGTCGGCCAGCGCGCCGGGTTGTAGGCGTTCACGGTCCACTCCAGCTGCTCGGTCGAGGCACGCAGGTCCAGCCGGATCGTGGTCAGCGCCGTGGAGACCACCAGCGTGTCGAGGGCGACCATGAGCGACGCGATCGACGTCAGCGCCAGAACCCAGTTGCGCTTCGATTTCGGGCCGTTCACGGCGATCCTTTCCAGCCGTCCCGAGGCGCCAGGGCCTCGCCCTTTCGACTAGAGACCGCGTTCGCGTCCGAGATTCATCGCTCTGAGCGAAGCTCATCGGGCTGGCCGAAGCTCCGAAACAGCCCGCCCTGGACGAACGAGGTAAAGCCCTGGTCCTCGAGTCCGCGCCGGGTGACGTCCAGGAACGACACAACCTCGCTGATCCGCGGCCCACGCAGCGTGAGCACGTCGAGGGAATGGGCGACGAAACGGCCGCGGCTCTCATCCCAGGAGTAGCAGCCCACCGCCGGCTGACCGTTCGCCCACGTGGGCAGGTGGCGCCAGCGGAAGTACCTGAGCGGATTCTCGACGAGGAAACCCACGATGGCCTCGTGGCCGCGAAACCACGCCGGCTGGGGAGGCATCGACCAGCTGGCGTCGTCGCTGAGCATCGCGACGAGGGCATCGACATCCGCCTGCTCGAACGCCTGCATGTAGCGCTCGACCACCGCATTAAGCTCCTCGTCGCCGAGCGATCGCAGCGTCGCCTGCTGGCTCTCGTCGGGCAGGCGCTCGTCGACCAGCTTGCGGGCGCGCTGGAGCGCGCTGTTCACCGATGCCGTGGTGGTCTCCAGCGAATCGGCGATCTCGCGGGCCGAGAACCCGAGCACCTCGCTCAGGATCAGCGCTGCACGCTGGTTGGCGGGCAGGTGCTGGAGCGCCGCGACGAACGCGAGCTCCATGCTCTCACGCTGTTCGTAGCGCGCCGCCGGGGCCGTCGTGCCGTCGTCGGAGGCGAGCATCTCGTCGGGGTAGGGCTCGATCCAGACCGACTCGACGAGCGGCTGGGCGGCGGCGTCGTGGGGATCCGTCGAGGACCCTCCGTAGTCGATCGGGAGCACGCGTTTGGGTCGCTTCTTGATCGCGTTGAGGCAGGCGTTGGTCGCGATCCGGTAGAGCCACGACCTCAGCGCGCTGCGGCCGTCGAATCCGGGTAGCCCCCGCCAGGCGCGAAGGAGGGTCTCCTGCATCGCGTCGTCCGCATCGTGAACGGAGCCGAGCATGCGGTAGCAGTGGGCGTGGAGCCTGGCGCGATGGGGCCGGACGAGCCGGACGACCGACTCCTCGTCGCCGCCACGAGCGGCCGCGATTAGTTCGGTGTCGTTCGGCGCGGCGCTCGCGCTCTGGCGGGCCAAGCGCTAAGCGGATGCCCGCCGCTTCTGGGGCAGGGCCTCCCGCGCCTCCTTGGCCGTCCGCCGGGTCACGAACTCGGTCGCCACGCCGTCACGCACCGTCATCGCCTGGCCGAAGCGCATGTCCACCTCCACGCCGCTGTCCACGCCCGTGGCCCGGAAGCGGATCGTGGCCATCACCTGATCGCCGTCCTCCTCGATCTTCTCGACCTCGATGCGAAACGCCTCCCACGGCTCGTGCAGCTGACGCCAGAACTTCGCCGCGTGGTCATGGCCGAGGTAGACGGGAGCGAGGTCCGGAAACAGGCCCGAGGTGCTGAGCTCCACATCGGGATGGAGCAGCTCGAGCCAGCCGGCGCAGTCGTCTCGATTCCAGGCCGCATAACCGGCGAGCAGCAGTTCCGCATTCGCTCCCATTCGCGCTGCCAGGATCGCAAACGGACGAGCCAGACGTCCCGAAGCTCGCTCAGGCCGAACGCGAACGCTGCGCGTGCCGCAGCCGCGAGGCGGCGCCGTCGGCGGCTCGTTCCAGCTCGCGGAGACGCAGCTGGCTGATCGCTCGGCCTCCGTAGAGCTTGGCGCGGTAGAGGTCCAGGCGCTCGCGGTGGTACCGGGCCTCCTCGCTCAGTGCCTCGAGCTCGTTGCGCGCCGAATTGCCCGACGCCCGGGCCACCCGGTCGGAGGCCTCGCGGCGGCGCCGGGCCTTGCTCTCGTAGTCGCGCACCGCGTTTACGGTCGCCGCGTCGACACCTCCCTGCCCGAGGTATTGAAGCTTGTCCAGGACGGCCGGACGGGCCTGGTGCGAGCGCTCGTGGTCCTCGACCGCGGTGAGCTCCACCGGAGACAGCCGGCTGAGCTGCCTCAGCACCTTCGCCTGCGAGAGATCGTCGTAGCGAGAGATGGCCAGACCACGGTCATCCCCCTGGGAGCGGCCCCGCAAGCGAGTCAGGAGCTTCAACACGGCCCGCCCAAGCTCAGGCCAGCGGATCGGGCGGGAGGGCTAGCGCCTGCGCCTGCGCGTGTGCCTGCGGAGCGTGACGGTGGGGATCCGCGAGCGGCGGATGGGCGGGAAGCCCTGTCTGGATACGCCTTACGTGACCGAGTCGCCTGGCCAGGCGCTGGTACCCGAGGGTGCGGCTGCCTGCCGCGGAGACCGCCTGGTATCCCATCAGCTCGGACAGATCGTCCGCCTGCGCGAGCTGGCGTCCACAGGCCGGACAGCAAGCGTGACTCGGGTCCGCCGGGGCCTCGCCGCCACTGAGGCGGATCCTGCAGTCCTCACACTTGAGATGGGGCATGACGCCCCTTTCCGGTTCTGGAAGGGCTAGCATAACACGATGCCTGAGTCTAGAAAGGTAGATCTAGGGTTAGAGATGGACGGCATGCCCCAGTGGACCTTCCTCACCAACCATGCGCTGGTACTGCTCTGCGTGGCGAGGGATCCCGACCTTCGGCTGCGGGAGATCGGGGACGAAGTGGGAGTCACCGAGCGCGCCGCGCACCGCATCGTCGGCGAGCTGGTGGGCGCCGGATATCTCACCCGCACGCGCATCGGTCGCCGCAACCGCTACAGCGTGAACACCCACCTACCGCTGCCCGACCCGGTGGCGCAGCTGAAGAGGGTGGGGGATCTGCTCCAGGTGCTCGCGGGCGAGCCGGCCGTGGGTTCGGCCGGCGAGCGCGACGCCGGCTGACCGCTCAGTGCAGCGTGCCGGCGGGGAGGACGAAGCGCCGGGGCGGTGAGGATGCCGACTGACCGCTCCGGTTGACGCGCGCGCCATGCAGGCCGCCGCTGGGAGCCGCGGGAACCGTCTCCGGTACGCCGCCGTGGGCGCGGATCCATGCCATCACCGCGGCGTAGTCGGCGCCCTCGGCGAGAACGGCGGCTCGCTCGATCACGTCGCCGCCCGAGGAGTGAGGACGCGCCAGGCGGATCACCAGGGCGCGAATGGAGTCTTCGTCGGCGACCTCCGGGCCTGACCCCTCCGGCGCGGCGTCGAGCTCTTCGGGTGACGCCGAGGGCGAGGAGCCCGGGAGATGCTCGGTCACGGCTTCGGTGAGTCGGAGCCGGGCCCGTCCTTGGCGTTGAAGAGCGCCTCGTCCGCCACGGCTCGGGACCGGAAGCCCTCATCCATGCGCGCCACCTTCTCCTCCCGTACGCGATCCTCGCGCTCGCTCGGCTTGGCCGTGGGCAGGATGCGACCGACGGCGGTCGAGATCTCTCGCCGACCCTGGAACTTCCGCTCGTAGTCGCGGACCGCTCTGACCGTCTCCGAGTCCGCGTCGCCGAGGATGGCCACCACCTGGTCCGCGTCGAGGTCGTCGTATCCGGGCAACGGCTCGCGCACGCGCACGTAACCAAGCTTGTTGAGCACGGCCGGCCGGTTGCCATGGGACCGCTCGTGTGCCTCGATCACGCCCAACTCCACCTGGGACAGCAGATGCAGTTGACCGATGACCTCCTTCTCGCTCAGCCGGTCGTAGCCGGCGATCGGAAGGGCTGCGTCGCCCCCCGGTGGCTCGGGGGCGTGCGCATCCTCCTCAGCCACGGAACGCGTCGGGCCCTTGCGCAGGCGATCGAGAAGCTTCATCACGCGCGACGATAGCACCTGTATTCGCGAAATCACGGTCAGGTGTTGGCCGCGATAACCGGCCGGGGCAGCGGGTGACGGTCCTCGGGCGACGTACAGTGAGGGCATGAAGCGAGGTCAGCTGGTCATCGCCGCGCTCGCAATCGTGGCGGTGGCGATCGTTGCGCTCGTTTCGGCGGGGGGCGACGGTGACGAAGGCGGCACAGGCGCCGGGGGTGTCGAGCCCTCCGGAGATGCGGTGCGGATCGCCTTCGCCTTCTCCCCGGAGAAGGAGAAGCTCCTGCGGCCGCTGATCGATCGCTTCAACGAGCGCCGCACCGAGGTCGGCGGCCGGCCGGTGTTCGTCGAGGGCGAGGTGGTGTCATCGGGAGAGGCCCAGTCGAAGATCGCGAAGGGAACGCTGGAGCCGGTGGCGTGGTCCCCTGCGTCTTCGCTCTGGGGACGGCTGCTGAACTTCGAGGCCGACCGCGCCTACGCGCCCGAAGAGAGCCCGTCGATCGTGCGCACCCCGCTCGTGATCGCCATGTGGGAGCCCTTCGCGCGCGCGCTCGGCTGGCCGGGCAAGCCAATCGGGTTCGAGCAGGTAATCCGACTTGCCCGCTCCAACCAGGGCTTCGCGGCCTACGGCAAGCCCCAGTTCGGCGCCTTCAAGCTCGTCCACACCAACCCGGACTTCTCCACCTCGGGGCTCTCCGCCGTGGTGGCCGAGTACTACGCGGCCACCGGCAAGCAGGAGGGCCTGACCGAACAAGACGTCACAGCCTCGCGCGCGCGGCAAACCGTGCGGGACATCGAGCGCTCGATCGTGCACTACGGCGACACCACGCTGTTCATCGCCGACCAGATGCGCAAGGAGGGCCCGGGCTACGCCTCCGCGGTGGCGATGGAGGAGGTGACCCTGCTGGACTTCAACCGCAACCGCCGCGGCCAGCCCCGACTCGTCGCGCTGTACCCGCCGGAGGGCACCTTCTACTCCGACAACCCGTACATCACCCTGGACGGACCTTGGGTGAGCGCGCTCGAGCGTCAGGGCTCCGAGCAGTTCGGGCGGTTCCTGGCCGATGAGATCACCCCCGAGCTCGCGGCCCGGTCCGGCTTCCGCCCCGCCGACCTCAAGGCCAAGCCGGTCGCCCCGGTGTCGAAGGAGAACGGGGTCGACCCGGCTCAGCCGACGCGGGTGCTCGGCCTGCCCGAGCCGCGCGTGCTCAACCGGATCAAGGAAACCTGGCGCAAGGACAGAAAGCCGGCGAACGTGCTGCTCGTGGTGGACACCTCCGGCTCCATGAACGACGAGGACCGCCTCGAACGCGCCAAGGAGGGACTCGTCACGTTCTTCAGGGAGGTCTCGCCCAACGACCGCATCGGCCTGACGATCTTCTCCGACCGCATCCAGCCGCTTGTGCCCATCGGCCCCTTCGAGCAGAACGCCCGCGAGCTGCGCGAGACCACCGCCAACCTGATCGCCGACGGCGGCACCTCGGTCTACGACGCCACCGCCCAGGGATACGAGACGGTACGCGCCCTCGGCGACCGCGAGCGGATCAACGCTGTGGTGGTGCTGACCGACGGCGAGGACACCGACTCGTCGCTCGGCTCGGAGGACGTGGTCGCCCGGCTGCGCGGACAGGGCGACTCGCAGAGCCAGGTGCGGGTGTTCACCATCGCCTACAGCGCCGGGGCGAGCGGGGCCAAAGAGGCGCTCGAGGCCTTCGCGCTCGCGGCGGGCGGGCAGGCCTACGAGGGCGACACCGACGACATCGAGTCGGTCTACCGCAGCATCTCGAGCTTCTTCTGAGCCGGATGGCGGAGCCCCAGCGCCCCTACGGTCGTGCTGAGTACAACCGAGCGCTGATCGCCAACGCCCTCCTGAGCCCCTTCAACGTGCTCGTGCTCGCCGGAATGCTGATTGCGGGCATCGCGCTCAACGCCTTCCTGCTCGTCCTGCCGGTGGCGCTCGTGGTCTACGGCGTGGCCGCGGCCCGCACCTATCTGGACGGGGAGGAGGGCGAGAAGGTGCTGGCCCGGGAGCGCGACAGACGACGTGCCGCGCTCGACGAGGGACGTCTTGACCCGCACGCCCTGGCCGACCCGATCCGCACTCTGCTCGAGGGCGCGACCCAGCGCGAGCAGCGAATCCGGGAGGCGATCGACCGGGCCGAGCTCCCGTACACCGAGGTGTCGGTGGAGGTCGACCGGTTCGTGCGCGCCATGGAGGGAACGGCAAGCCGGGCCCAGTTGCTCCACGAAGCCCTGGCCGAGACGCCCCCGGCAGCGGTCGAACGGCGGCTGGAAGGGCTGCGGGCCGAGGAGGACCCGGCGCAGGCGGAGCTGGTTCGGGCCCTGGAGCAGCAGCTGTTGGTGCAGCAGCGGATGGAGAGTCAGCTGCGCCGCTTCTTCAACGAGATGGAGCGGATCCTGGTCGAGCTCGACACCGTGCGCGGCAACCTGGTCTCGGTCTCCGCCTCGACCGAGGCGGCGAACCAGCAACGCCTGGCCGGCGAGGTGCGCGACCTGCGCGAGGAGCTGGGGGCCGTGGCCGAGGGAATGAGCGAGGCCTATGAGCGGCCCGACCGGCCGCCCGACGACCCGGCGGCCGAGGGTCAGGCCCTGCGGTAGAGGCGGGTCGTCAGCGGCGCGAACACGGCGGTGAGGACCGCTGCCACCCCCAGCACGATCAGGATGTCGCCCCCATCGGCGTTGCCTTCCATCAATCCCCTCGCGGCCGTGGTCAGGATCGAGATCGGATTGACGTCCACGAAGGCCTCGAGCCCCGCCGGCAGCGTGTCCGGCTCGACGAAGACGTTGGAGAGGAAGGTGAGCGGGAAGATGCCCATGAAGCCGGCGTTCATCACCGCGTTCGGCGAGCGCAGCAGCAGCCCGATGGTGGTGAAGACCCAGGAGAGGGCGAACGCGAAGAGCACCACCAGGCCGAGCGCCGCCGCCACGCCGACGACACCCGCGTCGGGGCGGTACCCGAGGATCACGCCCAGCACGATGATCACGATGCCGGCGACGAGGTACCGCACGCTGTCGCCGAGCAGCGATCCCACGAGCGGCGCCGGCCGCCAGATGGGCAGGGATCGGAAGCGGTCCACCACGCCCTTGGTCAGATCGGTGTTCAGGGCGACCCCGGAGTAGACGGTGGTGAACAGCACCGACATGACCAGGATTCCCGGGAGGATGTAGTCCAGGTAGTCCCCGGTGGACCCGGCGATCGCGCCGCCGAACAGGTAGGTGAACATGAGGACGAACATCACCGGCGAGATCGTCACGTCGAGCAGCTGCTCGGGCACGTGCTTGACCTTGAGCATCCCGCGCCAACCGAAGGTGAGCGCCGCCGCCAGCGCGCCGGCCCGGGGCGGACGCGCGGTGGAGGCGATCGCCTTGCGGACCAGCGCCTGGTTGGCGTCTGCCCCGAGGTCGGCCTGCGTGGTTGTCGCGCCGGCGCTCATGCCGCCTGCCGTTCTCGGACCGAGCCTCCGGGCCCGTCCGGCCCCTCCTCGGCCGCATGGCCTGTGAGGGCGAGGAAGACCTCGTCCAGACTCGGCTGACCGAGGGAGAAATCGGCGATGCGCACGCCCGAGCGGGTGAGTGCCGCCACGGCCTCGGCGCCGCGATCGGCGTCGGCGCACGGGGCGGAGAGTGCGGAGACGTCGGGCTCGAGGGCCACGGAGCCGAGCTCGCGCTCAAGCACCTGCTCGGCCTCCGGTCGCTGCTCGGGATCGAGCAGGCGCACGTGCAGCGCGCCGGAGCCCACCGAGGCCTTGAGCTGGCCGGGCGTCCCCTCGGCGATCACCTTGCCGTGATCGATCACGGCGATCCCGTCGGCGAGCTGGTCCGCCTCCTCCAGGTATTGGGTGCAGAGGAGGATCGTGGTGCCCCCTGCGACCAGCGCCCGGATGATGTCCCACACCTGGTTGCGGGAGCGCGGGTCGAGTCCCGTGGTGGGTTCGTCGAGGAACATCAGCTCCGGGGTGACCACGATGCTCGCGGCGATGTCGAGCCTGCGCCGCATCCCGCCCGAGTAGTTCTTGACCAGCCGGCTCGCGGCCTCCGCCAGCCCGAAGGCCTCGAGCAGCTCCGTCGCGCGGTCCTTGGCCGGCGCGCGCTTGAGCCCCAGCAGCCGACCGATCAGGATCAGGTTCTCGCGGCCCGTCAGATCCTCGTCCACCGAGGCGAGCTGTCCAGTGAGGCTCACCGCGCCCCGCACGGCGTCCGCCTCGGTCACGATGTCGTGGCCGAGGACGCGTGCGCTGCCCGCATCCGGGCGGATCAGGGTGGCGAGCATCCGGATCGCGGTGGTCTTGCAGGCGCCGTTGGGGCCGAGGACGCCATAGACCGAGCCTCTGCTCACGGCCAGGTCCACGCCGTCCACCGCGCGCGTGTCACCGAAGACCTTCACGAGACCGGTGGCCTCGACCGCGAGAGGCGAAGTGGTTGTCAACTGGCTCCTCGGAGAGTATGGGGACGCGGCCTATTGGTGTAGCAGACGGCGTGAGGAGGAGGCGAAAAGGCTAGGTCGCGTCGGCCTTGGCGGCGGCCGCCGCGGCCTTCTGTGCGCCGTTGTCGCTGCGCACACCGGAGCCGCCGAGCGCCACCGCGGCCTTGGCGTTGACCAGGTGATGGAGGATCAGCAGCTGTACGACCGCCAGCGACTCGGAGCGGTGGAGGTCAGTGCCGGTCGTGAACTCGCCGAGGCGCCCAGAGCGCAGGTGCGTGGCGAACTGCATGCGCGACCAGACGGCTTCCTCGATCGCCGCCCCGCGTTCGGGATCCATCCGCCCGGGAATGTGCAGCACACGCTCGCCGGCGCGCTCCTCCAGGATCAGGCTGTCGGGCCCGTCGCCCACGAACGGCGTCAGGTCTGGGTAGGGCAGCTCGTCGCGGAGGACCAGCTCGGCGTCCAGGTGGCTCGGGTCGCCTTCGGCGGCGGTCGCTTGCGGCATGAACGAGACGAGCATGTCCGCGTGCCGGCGCTGCGGCCGAATGAACGCCTCGGAGTCGGGCTCGCGGCGGTCGAGCTCGGAGAGCACCTGATCAGTCGTGTACCCGCGTCGGGAGCAGTCGCGCTGCACCTTCCACCTGCGCCGGACCTCCTCGGGCGGGTTGAGGAACACGCGCACGTCGTAGGCCGCGCGCATCTCCGGTGCGTGGTAGCCGAGCAGTCCCTCGATCACCGTGAAGCGCGCCGGTTGCACATACTCGGGCGGCCCGAAGGTGCCGTCGCTGTGGCGGTAGACCGGCTTGAGGATCGGCTCGCCACGGCTCAGGTGGCCGATGTGCTGGGCGATGATGTCGATGTAGTTGCAGTCCGGGTGGAGCGGCGTGATGTCGCGCTCCGCTCGCTGCCTGCGGTCGTAGCGGTGGTAGTCGTCGGTACAGACGTGAGTCACACCGTCCTCCCCGAGGATCCGCACGAGTCCGCGGGTGATGGTCGTCTTGCCCGCCGCCGAATCGCCGACGACGCCGAGGATGATTGGGCGAGGCATTACTCGACTGTCGCGACCTCTGCGCGGGGGCCCTCGCCGCCCAACGCGACGGCGGCCTTGGCCGTGACCACGTGGTACAGGATCAGCAGCTGCACGACCGCTAGCGACTCGGAGCGGTGCACGTCGTCGCCGATCGTGAACTCGCCCAACCGCTCGCTACGCAGATGCGAGGCGAAGTGGAGCTTGTCCCAGATCGCCTCTTCGAGCTCGGCCGCCTGCTTGGGTCCGATCGCACCCGCGACGTTTACGTGCCGCTCCGAATCGCCCTCGTCGATCGTGATCCCGCGCTTGCCACCGCCGACGAGCGCTGAGAGATCGGGTTGGGGCAGGGAGTCCCGCAAGAGCAGCTCGGCGTCAAGCGCCTTGGACTCGCCACCGTCGCCCTCTCTGAAGGACACGACCATGTCGGCGTGGCGCTCCTGGGGTCGGATGAACTGGGCCGAGTCGGGCTCGCGCTTGTCGAGTTCCGCCAGCACCTGGTCCTCCGTGTAGCCGCGCCGTGAGGAGTCGCGCTGGATTTTCCACTTACGGCGAAGCTCTTCCGGCGGCGCGAGGTAGACCCGCACGTCGTAGCAGCCGCGCATGCCCTCGGTGTGGTAGCCGAGCAGGCCCTCCACGATGGTGAAGGGCTTGGGGCTCACGTAGACCGGCGGGCCGAAGGTGCCGTCGGCGTGCTGATAGACCGGCTTGAGAATGGGCTCGCCCTCGCGCAGCAGCCTCAGGTGCTGGGAGATGATGTCCACGTAGTTGCAATTCGGATGCAGTGGCGTGATGCCGCGCTCGGCACGCTGCTCGCGGTCGTAGCGGTGGTAGTCGTCGGTGGCGACGGCGGTCACCTGGTCCTCGCCCAGGATGCCCACCAGCCCGCGCGTAATGGTCGTCTTTCCCGCGCCCGAGTCGCCGACGACGCCAAGGATGATCGGGCGAGTCATGCGACCGGCGCCTGCTCCTCGGTGTCGCTGAACACCGAGCTTTGAAGGATGTCGTCGGGCTCGAGCGTGATGAGGTCCTGCTTCGTGAGCATTCTGTGCGAGTCGAACAGCCGCGTCGCCTGTCGCATCCGCGCACGTTCGATGGCGTTGCGGATGCTGCGCCCGTGGGCGAAACGAGGCCGCTCGAGCCGCCGCTCGATGTATCCGCGCAATGCCTCCTCGGCCCGTTCGCTGAACTCGTAGCCCTGTTGGCCGACCATCAGCCGGGCGATCTGCGCCAGCTCGTCGAGGTCGTAGTCGGGGAACCTGATGTGGTGGGCCACCCGCGATCCCATCCCCGGGTTGGCCTGGAAGAACTCCTCCATCGGCTGCTGGTAGCCGGCCATCACGACCACGAGGTTCTGGCGCTCTGACTCCATCACCTGCAGCAGGACCTCGATCGCCTCCTGCCCGTAGTCGCGCTCGTTGTCGGGCCGGTGCAGGTAGTAGGCCTCGTCGATGAAGAGGATCCCGCCGACCGCCCGCTTGACCACGTCCTTCGTCTTCGGCGCCGTGTGGCCCACGTACTGCCCCACCAGGTCGTCGCGGGTCACCGAGATCAGGTGGCCCTTCTCGATGTAGCCGAGGCGGTGGAGGATTTCGGCCATACGCAGCGCCACGGTGGTCTTGCCGGTGCCCGGGTTGCCGGTGAAGCTCATGTGCAGCGTCGGGCGTTGGGAGCTGAGGCCCATCTCCTCCCGGAGCCGGTCGATCGCGAGCAGCGCGGCAATCTCACGGATTCGATGCTTGACCGGCTCCAGCGCGACCAGGTCGCGGTCGAGCTGCTCGAGCACCTCGTGGACGCGCGATTGGCGCACGACCGCCTGCACGTCGGCCTCGCCGTCGGAAACCGCCTCCGAGAAGTCCACCGACTCGAGGGCGGAGCCCGCCCTTGCGTCCTTGGCCGGCCGGATGACTTTCCCTCCGAACTCGTCCGAGAAGGAGGGTGATCCCCTATCGGCCTTGGGGTCGAGCGGCCTTCCCGTCGTGTCGAGACCGCGAGGGGTCACGAGCTGCCGTCGCGCCCCGCGTTCGCTGAATCTCGACCGGGCGTGCCGTCCTGGACGGCAGCCGGGTCGCGACTCGTGGCAAGGTCGCCCTTGTTTCCATAGCGGCGGCCGATCGGCTCCTCCAGGGCGTACGGATGCAGCGTGTAGCGCATCTGGCGATCCGCCTTGTCCTGGCGCTCCAGGCGGAACCCGGGCTCCTCGGCCGGGCGATTCACGATGAAGCTGAGCGCCGACGTCTGGCGTCCGAGCGAGCTGTCGTAGGCCACGACCTTGATGTAGTGGTTCGGATACGCCTCGCGACAGGCGTTGACGTCGCGCATGGCGACGTCGGCCTCGCCCGGCTCGAGGTCGAACTCCGGCTGTCTCCACATCTCCCAGAAGTTGTTGCGGGGATGCGGATCGTCGGTGTACTCGACCATGATCGCCCAGTCGTTTCCGAGCGCGTAGTTGATCTGTGCCTCGATCTCCTCGTCGGTGAGATCAGGGAGGAACGAGAACGTGCCCTGTGTGATCCTCATCGGCTCGGCGTCGCCGTGGCGACGGTGTCGGGGGTGTCAGTCGACTCGAAGTCGAACGTGATGTCCTTCCAGACCTCCAGGGCGGCATCGAGCTCGGGGCAGCCCTGCGCCGCGTCCCTGAGGATGTCGGGGCCCTCCCCGTAGTAGTCCTTGCCCTCGTTGCGCGCCTTGATCATCGCCTCGACGGCCACGCGGTTGGCGGTGGCGCCGGCGGCGATCCCCATCGGGTGGCCGATCGTGCCGCCCCCGAACTGCATCACGACGTCCTCTCCCAGGTAGTGCAGCAGCTGGTGCATCTGACCGGCGTGGATCCCGCCGGACGCGACCGGCATGACGGGGGCGAGCGACGCCCAGTCCTGATCGAAGTACAGGCCCGTCTCGGGGTTGGCCTTGTTGAAGCGCTCACGGCAGACGTCGTAGTAGCCCTTGATCATTCCGGGGTCGCCCTCGAGCTTGCCGACGACGGTCCCCGCGTGGATGTGGTCAACACCGATCATCCGGCACCACTTCGCGATCACGCGGAAGCTCACCCCGTGGGTCTTCTGGCGCGTGTAGGTCCCGTGGCCCGCCCGGTGCAGGTGCAGGATCATGCCGTTGGCACGCGCCCACTTGGACATCGACTGCATCGCTGTGTAGCCGATTGTGAGGTCCATCATGATGATGATGCTGCCGAGCTCCTTCGCGAACTCCGCGCGCTCGTACATGTCCTCCATCGTGGCCGCGGTGACGTTCATGTAGTGGCCCTTGACCTCGCCGGTCACGGCAGAGGCGCGGTTCACGGCCTCCATCGCGTGGATGTAGCGGTCGCGCCAGCGCATGAAGGGCTGCGAGTTGATGTTCTCGTCGTCCTTGGTGAAGTCGAGGCCTCCGCGCAGCGCCTCGTAGACGACCCGCCCGTAGTTCTTCGCGGAGAGCCCGAGCTTTGGCTTGGTGGTGGCGCCGAGCAGCGGGCGCCCGAACTTGTCCAGGTACTCGCGCTCCATGACGATCCCGTGCGGCGGGCCCTGAAAGGTCTTGAGGTAGTGCGGCGGAATCCGCATGTCCTCGAGCCGCAGGGCCTTCAGTGCCTTGAAGCCGAAGACGTTGCCGATGATGGAGGAAGTCAGGTTCGCGACCGAGCCCTCCTCGAAGAGATCGATGTCGTAGGCGATCTTCGCGATGTACTGCCCGGGAGTGCCGGGGACCTCTTCGCACGAGTAGGCCTTGGCCTGGTAGTGCTCGTGCGGGGTCAGGCGGTCAGTCCACACGACCGTCCACGTCGCCGTCGAGGACTCTCCGGCCACGGCGGCGGCCGCCTCGATCGCATCGACCCCCTCCTGGGGGGTGATCCGAAACGCGCACAGGATGTCGGTGTCCTTGGGCTCGTAGTCAGCGTTCCAGTAGCCCATCTCGGCGTAGGGCGTTACGCCCGCGGCCCAGCGGTCCTTCTTCTGATCGGCGGTTCCTACGGCTGAGGGCGTCATGGGATTACAAGCTAGACCTGTCGAGCATAGGATTCCAGTACAGATTCAGCATTGATACTTAGAAGATCATAAATAAGTGAGCTCAGTCCGCAAGGCATAGCTGCTAGTCACATTGAGTGCGTGAAATCTGTGTTGTTAGTCGATGAGTGCGTGCTTACGGTGGCAGGTAGGAGAACTGTGAGCGCTCCCGTACTGACCCCGTCTGACGCCGGCGCCGGCCGGTCGCTGGTGGCGCCGCCATCGCGCATCGGCGACGAACTGGCGGGGTGGATGCTCGCGGCCACCCGCGCGGCGGCGTGGGCTGCCGCCCGGTGGGCTGGCCGCGGCGACCCGCGCGCCGCCGACGAGGCTTCCACCACCGCGATGCGCGCCACGCTCGCCACCGCGCCGGGCACCGGCACGGTGGTCACCGGAGAGGGGGCCAAGGACGGGGCGCCGATGCTCGCCGACGGTGAGCTCACGGGCGCCGGCGGCAGTCCGACCTACGACATCGCGGTCGATCCGCTCGAGTGCACCGACCTTTGCGCCCACGGCCTGCCCGGGGCGCTCTCCACGATCGCGCTCGCCCCCCGCGGAGCCCTGTGGTCCCCCGGTCCCAGCTTCTACATGGACAAGCTCGTGCTTCCTCCGGCGGCGCGGCAGGCCGCAAGCCTCACCGACTCCCCTGAGGAGAGGCTCGTGCGCGTGGCCGCGCGGCTCGGGAAGGCCGTCTCGGAGCTGCGCGTGGTGGTGCTCGGAAAGCCCCGCCACCGTGAGCTGGTCGCGAGCCTGCGGGCCACGGGCGCGATCGTCGCCACGCCCCCCGCTGGGGACGTGGCCGGTGCGCTCGCTGTGGTGCTGCCCGACGGGGAGGCCGACATGCTGCTGGGAGTCGGTGGCACGCCCGAGGGAGTGCTGGCCGGATGCGCGGTGCGCGCGCTCGGGGGTGGGATGGAGGGACGGCTGGCGCCCCAGCGCGACGATGAGCGCCGGGCGCTCGAGGCCTCCGATGCCGACCTGGACGCCGTGCTCACACTCGACGATCTCGTCCGTGCCGAGGCCACGTTCGTCGCGACCGGCGTGACCGGAGGCCTCCTCGCGGCGCCCGAGCAGCATGGCGGCTGGCTCGTGACCGAGTCGCTCGTGATCGCCGCCGGCACCGTCCAGCGGATCCGTCAGACCACCCCGATCGAGGAGTGATCCCATGCCCCTTGTCTCCATGCGCCAGTTGCTCGACGAGGCCGCCGGCGGCGGCTACGGCGTCGGCGCTTTCAACGTCAACAACATGGAGCAGATCCAGGGCATCATGGAAGCGGCGCGGGAGACCTCGTCGCCGGTCATCGCGCAAGCCTCCCGGGGGGCGAGGTCCTACGCCGGGGATCGCTTCCTGTACCACCTCATGCTCGCCGCCGCGGAGGAGTACCCCGAGATCCCCGTGGCCCTGCACCAGGACCATGGCAACTCACCCGAGACGTGCATGAGCGCGATCGCGCTGGGCTTCACCAGCGTGATGATGGACGGGTCGTTGTTGGAGGACGGCAAGACGGTCGCCGACTACGAGTACAACGTCCAGGTCACGCGCGAGGTGGTGGAGCACGCCCACGCGCGCGGCGTAACGGTCGAGGGCGAGTTGGGCACGCTTGGCGGCATCGAGGACGGCGTGGGGTCGGGCACCGTGCACCTGACCGACCCCGACCAGGCGGCGGACTTCGTGGAGCGCACCGGGATCGACGCGCTGGCGCTGGCCATCGGCACCAGCCACGGCGCCTACAAGTTCGACCGCAAGCCCGACGGCCGGGTGCTGGCCATGCACCTCGTGGAGGAGATCCACCGCCGCCTGCCCGACACGCACCTCGTGATGCACGGCTCATCCTCGGTGCCGGCGACGCTGATCGATCGAATCAACGCGTCGGGCGGCAGGATGCGCCCCGCGTTCGGCGTGCCCGTCGAGGAGATCCAGCTCGGGATCCGCCACGGGGTGAGGAAGGTCAACGTGGACACCGACGGCCGGCTCGCGATCACGGCGGCGGTTCGCGAGGCGCTCGCCGCCGAGCCCGAGGAGTTCGACCCGCGCCACTTCACCCGCGCGTCCCGGGAGGGCATGAAGGAGATCGTGGCCGAGCGGATGCGTCAGTTCGGGCAGTCCGGTCACGCGGGCGACTATGAGCCGCGCTCGCTCGACGAGATGCGGGATCGCTACACCCAGGCCGGCGGGGCCACGACACCGAGCGCCGCCTCGGCGTGATCGACGTCGCCTTTACCCGTGCGGAGCTGCGGACGGCCGAGGTGGCCGTGGTGGTCGACGTGCTCCGCGCGACGTCGACCGCCACGCAGGCCCTCGCCGCCGGCTACTCCAGCGTGGCGTGCGCCGAGAGCGTCGAGCTGGCGCTCACGCTACGCGGTCCGGGTTGCGTGCTGGCGGGGGAACGAAACTGCGTGATGCCGTCGGGCTTCGACCTGGGCAACTCTCCTCGGGAGGCCATGCGGCCGCTCGGGGACCGGTTCGTCCTGGCCACGACCAACGGAGCCCCCGCCATCGTCGCCGCGGCCCGCCACACACCCGTCGTGCTGCTGGCCTGCCTGCTCAACCTCGAGGCCGTGCTCGCCGCCGTCCCGGACGGCGACGTGCAGGTCGTGTGCTCGGGCACCGACGGCGCCGTGGCGCTCGAGGACGTGTACGTGGCCGGGCGCCTCTGTGAGGGGCTCGAGGGGCCCCGGACCGATGCCGCCCGCGTCGCCGAAGCCGTCGCTCGCTCGTACCGGTCCCCGGTCGACGCGCTGGCCGCCAGCGCCGACGCCCGGGCGCTGGCCGCGGCCGGCCTGGCCGAAGACATCACCTTCTGCGCCCAGGACTCCGTTCTCGACGTGGTTCCGCGTGTGGCGAGCACCGAGCCGGGGCTCGCGGTGGCCGTCGACAGCCGGTCGCTGTACGGGGTGGCCGCCGCCGCCACGGTCGAGACCGCCACCCATAGATCCTGACCTCGGTGTCCGCGCGGATCCACGATGGATGTTCGGCGTCGCGCGCGGTATGCATCCGTGGATGCCCCCGTACGAGCGCTCGCACCTGGTGGATGCGGCCCAGTCCGTGCTCGACCATGGTCGCTGGTGTGCGCTGCAGGTATGCGTCGACGTTCCCGGGCAGCGCTGGGAAGCGCGACTGGTCGTCTGCTACGACGACGCCGAGGCCGTCGTGGACGCCGTCGCGGAGGAGGTGGCGTGCGAGCCCGGCCGCGACGCGCGCCTCGTGGGGTGCGATCGGAGCACGCTGCAGCGGGATCCGTCCCTGGGGGCGCACCTATGCTACGTCGCCGCGACACCGCTGCCCCCGGCCCCGGCCGTGCCGGCCCATCGTCGTCGTCGCAAACGAACAAGGAGCGCCGCCATGCTGGTGCGGGACGGGATGAACCCGATCGTCGTGACCGTCGGACCGTCGCACACGCTGCGCGAGGCGGCGCGGCGGATGACCGCCCGCGGAGTGGGCGCGGCAGTGGTGACCGACAACGAGCAGCCGGGCCCCAGCATCATCACCGAGCGCGACATCCTTCACTCCAACGGCGCCGGGCAGGACATCGACGCCGAGAGCGTGGGTGATCACCTCACGTCGCAGCTCGTCTACGCGGCGGCGGACTGGTCGCTCGAGCAGGCGGCCGGAGAGATGGTGCGCGGCGGGTTCCGCCATGTGATCGTGCTCGACGGCTCGGAGATCGTGGGCATCCTGTCGATGCGGGACATCGTGCGGTGTTGGACCACGGAGGGGGCCAGCTGCGAGATCAAGACCTGACGGCTCGCACGAACGCCACGAACGCCTCCACCGGCTCACGCAGCGGGCCGACGGCGGAGTGCAGCACGAACCACGGGCGGGGCGGCGGCGGGTCCTCGATGCGCAGCTCGCCCAAGAGGCCCGCAGCGAGCTCGGCCTCGACGGCGGCCCGCGACAGCAGCGACACACCCAACCCCGCCCGCGCGGCCTGCTTGATCGCGCCGTTGGAGCCGAGCGTCAGGGTCGCGGGGTCGATGGTGTGCGCAGCGAGGAACTGCCGGTTGAGCGCCCGCGTGCCGGAGCCCGGTTCGCGGAGCAACCAGGGTCGCCCGGCGAGCATGGCGGGATTCACCCGCCCCTGCATGGCCATCGGGTCGTCGGGCGCGGTGATGCACACGATTTCGTTGTCGCCCAGCGGATGGGCCACCAGGCGGTCGTCCGCCGGAGGCGTGCCGGAGATCGCCACGTCGGCCGAGTGGTCGAGAACGCGCTCCAGCACGACCTGGCGGTTGCCCACGTCGAGTGTGAGCCCCACCTCGGGGTGCTCGAGCGCGAAGGAGCGCATGAGTGGGGGCACGAATGATTCCGCGGCGGTGGTCACGGCGGAGATCCGAAGCGTGCGCCCGGCCGCGGCGGCCGCCTCGCGTGCCGCCTGGCGTCCCTGCCCGAGCAGCCCAATGACGTCGGCGGCGTAGGGCGCGAACGCGGAGCCCGCGTTGGTCGGCTGGATCCCCCGGCCCGAACGCTCGAAGAGGTCGCAACCGAGCTCCCGGGACAGCGATGCGACGGCCGCGGACACCGACGGCTGGGTCACGACCAACTCGTCCGCGGCGGCAGTCACGGAGCCCCCGCGCATGACGGCGAGGAACGCGGTTAGCTGAGTCACGGTTATAGCCATCGTCCTAGTAGTCAAACGCATTTAATTGGGCTCGGCAAATGCCTCAGGTCGCGTATAGAACGCTCTCTATGCGTTCCCTCGGAATTTCGCTGGTAGGGCGGCCGCCGAACGGGCACCCTTGTTCGTATCATTTGCCACGACCACGGAGCCCACATGCCGCATCAAGCGCCCGCCCGCGTTCTCATCGTCGCCAACCGCACGGCCGCCAGCGCGGCGTTGCTCGGCGCCGTCGCCAGGCGGGCACGGTCTGGCGCAGCCACGTTCCACCTGCTGGTCCCGGCGCACCCTCGCGGCCTGCACCGCGTCGTGGACCCGGAGGTGACCGGCCGCGACGAAGCCCGAGCTCGCCTCGACGCGGCGGTCGCCCTTCTCTCCGAGTCGACCGGGAGCACGGTCCAGGGAAATGTCGGTGACGCGGACCCGATCGCGGCGATCAGCGACGCGCTCCAGGCCGGCAGCTTCGACGAGATCATCATCTCGACGCTGCCGCGGCGGCTGTCGCGCTGGCTGAGGCTCGACCTGCCGAGCAAGGCGCGCGGGTTCGGGCTGCCGGTCGCGCACGTGCAGGCCGCCGAGGCCGCCGAGGCCGAGCGCGTCGCGGCCTGACGCCGAGGCGATCCGCTCGACTCAGCCCGGCCGCCGGAGGGCCGGCGCCCTCGCCCTCGCCCTCGCCGCACGGACCGCGTCCAGCCGCCGCGCGTAGGCGGGCGCGAGGTCGGCCGGTTGCCAATCCGCCATGTGGTCGAGCTGCACGTCCACCGCCACGACGCCGGCCAGCGCCTCGAGCCGCTCGCGGGCCCTGATCGCGAACGACGCGCCCATCATGCAGCCGGGCTCGGTCACGCCGATCCGCACCTCGACAGCGACCCCGCCGGGCACGTCGCTCACCGACAGCCCGCGGATGAGGCCCATCTCCTCGATACCCGCGGGCGCCCCGGCCACCTCGCTGCAAGGGTCGAGGATCTCGTTCAGCTCCGCCCTGATGGCCTTCTCGTTCATGCCCCCGTCGTCCCGCTCCACGGTTCGGCCAGGTCCTCGCCGGCCGGGTCCTGTCGGCCCCGCCCGGCCCGCCCCACCGCCTCGACGTCGAGGCCGAGGATTCGTGCGATGTTGCCGCCGAGTATGGCCCGCTTCACGGCTTCGGACAGCGGCGGCAATCCGTAGCCCTCGCACACCGACGGCGGCAGCTGGAAGCTCCAGAAAGCCTCGATCAAGGGACGCGGATGGAGGGCGGTGCACCCGGTTCCCCAGATGATGCGGTCCGCGGCGCCCGCCATCAGGAATGCGCTGAGGATCTCGGCGAACCTGAGCGGCGCGTTGACGATGTAGGCGCTCGCGCCCTCGAGAACGACCGCGGCGTTGCGGTAGTAGGTGAGCTGCAGGGCGGTCTCCTCGAGGAAGGCGAAGCCGCCGTGGACGATCTGGAAGCACAGGCCGGGAAACGCGACCAGCGCGTCCTCGAGGTCGCGCGGGTGGAAGGGCTGGATCGGGCAGCCCGCCATGGCGATCGCCTTGTGCACGGCGACGCTCCGGATGCCGCGCTTCTGGGCGTGCTCGAGGATCGGGTAGACGGCCTCGGGATCGTCCATCCGGACCGTCTGCCCGGCGCCGTCGTAGATGTCGTAGGGGTAGAACTTGAGTCCCACCACCCCCTCTTCTTCCACCAGCCGGTCCACCTCGCCGATCGGATCCGGATGAGAGGGCCAGATGCCTCCGAAGAGCGCGACCCGGTCGGGGTGACGCTCGCGCAGCTCCCGGCCGACCCAGAGCGGTGAGGCCCCTCCGCGGTAGAGGCCGTAGAGCGGAATGTCGTGGTAGACGCAGAAGTCGGTCTGGCTCTCCTCGAAGACCGCGCCGCCGAGGAGGTCTGCGTCGACCCGGGCGAAGCGGTCGCGGTCGAGCAGCCAGCGGCCGTCGCCTCGCGGTGAGAACACGCGGTGATAGCCGTGGTAGAGCGACTCCACGACCAGCTCGGAGATCGGATGTGTGTAGCTCTCGGGCGGCGAGTGGTAGCCATGGACGACTCCGTCGATGACCACCGTGCCGTCGATCACGGCCGGAGCGCCCTCATCGCCCGGCAGTGAACTCGTCCAGGCGGGCCCCCGCCTTGCGCCGGACCGCGGAGCGTACGATCGGCGTCCAGCCGAGCAACAGCCCCATCGGACCGAGGGCCTGACGGGCCCAGCGGTGGAAGTTGAACTCGTCGCGGTGCTCGACGATCAGCCCGTCCTGGAACCGGAAGCTCGCGTGGATGTCGTTGACCACGGGACGCCCGGTCTCGGTGAAGGTGTAGTGGGCGCGCCAATGCGCCGACCCCTGCTCGGGGCCGGCCTCGTGCTCGAGCAGCTCAATGCGCAAGTCTCCCGGGCCCTCGGTGAGCATCTTCCACATCCCGCCCGCCCGGCTCCCGCGCAGGTCGGGGAATACCGGGTCGGAGAAATGGATCTGGGGCGCGTAGCAGGCGGCCATGGTGTCCCCGTCACCCTCGTCGAACGCCCGGTAGAAACGCTTGATCAGCTGCACATGGGTGTCGGTCATCGTTCCGCTCCCTTGATTTGGAGTTACCCGGCGCCGGTGTCCTGAAGCGAGGGTGCGGGCTGCACCAGGCCGAGCTGGCTGAGGATCGTGGCAGCGTCGAAGTAAACGCGCTCACAGACCAGCCGGTCGTCATCGAACAGGAAGAAGGCCACGGTGCGGCAGGTGAACTCCTTGCCAGTGGGGGGAATCCCGCGAAGCGGCCCCTCATGGGTCCCCTTGAGGTCGAACTCGACGATCACGGCGGCGTCGCTGTGGTGGAGGGCGATCAGCTCATTGCGCTGGTCGGGGAACGCGGTGCGCGAAGCCTCGAAGTAGCCACGCACCGCCTCCTCGCCGTCGAAGACGTCGCCCGTGGGGACGATCTCGTAGCGGGGGTGATCGAACGTGCCCATCGTCACGTCGAAGGCGTGTTGGTTCTCGGACTCCATGTGCTCACGGACGAGCGCCTCCCGGCGCTCGCGCAGGTCCTGACCGGCCGTCATGTGGGTGCTCCCTTCGTCTCGCTCGTACCGTCTCGGGCTGGCGTAAGCCCCCACGAGTCCGGGTCGATCCCAGCCGTGGGGAGCGTGTCCTCCACCTCGACGCCACAGGTGGCGATGATGCGCGCGACCGCGCAGTAATAGGCACAGCAGACCACGAGCTCCGTGGCCGAGCGACGACCCAGCAGCTCGAGCACCTCGGCCGTCAGGGCGCCGTCCGCTGCCACGTCGCGGGCGATCGCGGCGGCGAAGCGCGCCACGAGCCGGGAGTCGGAGTCCAGGGCGTCGAGGTCACCGGCCGACGCGGCCGCGATGGCGGAGTCACTGACTCCCACCATCCGGCTGACTTGCTCGTGCTGGGCGCGCTCGTACTCGGAACCGGTCGCGCGGGCAACGGTGAGGATCGCTATCTGGCGAAGGTGGGGGTCGAGCTCCCCGTGAAGAAGGATCGCCTGGCCGAGATCGGTCAGCGGCCGGAGCGCCGCGGGTGCGCCGGCGAACATCCGGAGGACGTTGAGGGGAGGGAGCGCGGCGAGGATCGCGCGCGCGTCGTCGTCCAGGTCCGTGTCGGACGGGTAGGGGATCCTCGTCATCCGCCGACCGTGACCGCCGACTCTTCCAGGCGGCGCGCGCTTTGTGGGTCGTGGCTGGGCACGACCACCACCCGCCGCCGGCAGCACAGGTCCCGCAGCTGGGCGGTCGACCGGCGGTGCGCTCGCGCGTCCTGGGCCACGCCGTCGATGATGCCGGCAAGCAGGGCGTGCTCGGAGTACGCCGCGTCGCCGGTGAGCAGGACGAGATGATCCCGTCGCTCGACGACCACCGACAGATGCCCCTTGGTGTGCCCCGGGGTCGGCACCAGCCGCACGGCGCCGTCCTGAGTGAGCGGGACGCTGGCGTCGAACCCCTCCCACGGGTGCTGGTCGAAGACGACCGTGCGGGGGTCGAGCCACGAGGGGTAGTGGCCGTTGAGGTACCCGTTGAGGGGACCGGTGCGCGACATTGCCATGGAGGCCTCCCTGGCGCTCATCACGACCTCCGCGCGCGAAAAGTGGGACAGGCCGCCGGCGTGGTCCCCGTGCATGTGGGTCATGACAAGCCAGCGGACCTCCCCCGGCTCGATGCCCAGCGTCCGCAGCTGCGGGCCCACCTCCTGCTCCGGTGTGACCCACCGGCGCTCGCTCGTCCGCACGAAGGGATGCCACCGCGGCTGGTAGCCGGGGTCGTTGGCGTGAGAGCTCTCCCCGGTGTCAACGACGATCGCGCCTTCGGGATGCTCGATCACGAAGCAGAGGATCGGCAGCCGGGGTGCCCAGTTGCGGTCGGCCAGGATGTCCGCCACCCGCGCGGGGCGAGGACCGAACCGCGGCTCGACGTGGCGCGACTTGATCTGGACCTCGCCGGTCTGGATGGCGGAGACCTTCACCGCGCGAGAGCCTAACGCAATAGATGTCGGCTTTGGTGCCAACCCCCACTAGCATCGTGTCTGGGCATGAGCGAGTCGACCTCACCGAGCCCGGCCGTACCGCTCGACACGGTGCGCGAACGGCCCGGCGGACGTAGCGCGCGGATCCGCGCGCTCGTGATTCAGGCGACGCGCGAGGAGCTGATCGCGGGCGGATACGGAGCGCTCTCGCACCGGGCCGTGGCCCAGCGGGCGGGAGTCGACCCGGCGACCGTCTACCGGCGGTGGCCGACCCGACCGCGCCTGGCCACGGACGCCCTGCTCGAGATCGCGCGCACCGCCGTGCCCGTGCCGGACACGGGGAGCGTCTCGAGCGACCTGACCACCTTTCTCGACGCGGTCGTCGCGGCCCTCGCCGACCCGCGGTGGCTGCGCCTGTTCCACGCCCTCTCGGCGGCCAGCGCCGAGGCCGAGACCGACCTAAGCGAGACCCTGCGCGGATTCTGGGAGACCCGCTTCACCGGGGCCGAGGCGATGATCGCCCGGGCCGTCGAGCGGGGCGAGCTGCCACGGGGCAGCGACCCGCACGCCGTCATCGAGCACCTGGTGTCCACGGCCTACTTCCGGGCGCTCGTGACCGGCGAGCGTATGGACCCGGATTTCACCGAGCGGTGCGTGAGACGGGCGGTTGCGGGGGCCGCCGCGTAGCACTCCGGCGACGCCCGACCAACGAGAACTACAGCTCGATCGTTGACGGTCGCGCCTGGCGACCTAGCTCATTCCAATAATCATTAGGATGTTTGTATGACTGATGACCTCTGTGAGCTCCTCTGCCTCGACCTTCCCCTGGCCGAGCAGCTGCGGCGCGAACGACCCACAGACGCTTACGCCGCCGCGCTCTCCGGCGCGGCTAGCGCGCTTGGTGACGCGACGAGGCTTTCGCTCGCCGTAGCCCTGCAGCGAGCTGGAGAGCTCTGCGTCTGCGACCTGAGCTGGATCGCCGAGCGATCGGAGAGCCTGGTCTCACACCATCTGAGGATTCTGCGCTCCGCCGGACTGGCCAGCTCGCGCCGCGAGGGCAAGATGGTCATGTACACCCTCACCCGCGAGGGAGAAACCCTGCTGTGGGCGCTGATGGCGGTTCCTGACAAGGCCCCGGCTTGAGCGAGCACGTACTCATCGCTGCCCGGCCGGCTGCGTCTCCGCCGGCCCTCACAGGCCCCGCGCCCAGCCGGGAGGAGTGGCTCGGACTGGCGGCGCGCGCCCGCCGGCTGTCGTGGTTCTCGCTCGCCTACATGACGCTCGAGGGTGGGGTGGCCATCACAGCGGGGCTGCTGGCCGGCTCAATCGCCCTGATCGGCTTCGGCATCGACAGTGCTATCGAGGGCTTTGCCAGCCTCGTGATCGTGTGGCGATTCACCGGCTCTCGCCTGCTGTCGGCAGCGGCCGAGCGTCGCGCCCAGGTCCTCGTGGCCATCCAGTTCTTCCTTCTGGCTCCCTACGTCGGCTTCGAGGCGGTGCAGGCACTGGCGACGGAGGAGCGCCCGGACGCGAGCTGGCTTGGCATCGGACTGGCCACGTCCAGCCTCCTGGTCATGCCGTTCCTGGGTCGAGCCAAGCAGCGCATCGGTGAGCGGATGGGCTCGGTGGCCACCAGCGGCGAGGGCCGGCAGAATCTGCTCTGCGCCTACCTCTCGGCCGCTCTCCTGGCCGGACTGGCGGGCAACGCGCTGCTCGGACTCTGGTGGCTGGACCCGGTGGCGGCGCTCCTGATTGCGGGCGTGGCGGTGCGGGAGGGCATCGGGTCCTGGCGAGGCGAGGGGTGCTGCGCGCCGGGCATCGCCGCGCCGGCGGTCTCGTCGTGCGACGACGGGTGCGGCATCCGGTGAACGCTCAGGCCCGCTACGTGCCCGCCGCCGGCTGGCGCCTCTTCACCAAGCTCTACGACCCGGTGCTCAGGGTCACGATGCGCGAGCGGCGCTTCCGAGGCCTCATGCTGGGTCTCGCCGCGGCCGACCTCCCGCCCGGGGGCACGCTCCTCGACGTGGGTTGCGGCACCGGGACCTTCACCCTCGCCGTTGCCGGCGCACGGCCCGACACGCGCGTCCTCGGCGCCGACGGCGACCAGGAGATCCTCGACCTTGCCGGGGACAAGGAGGGGGCGGACGGGATCGAGTGGCACCGCGCCCTGGCCGGCGCCCTCCCGCTTCCCGACCGGAGCGTCGACGTGGTGACGATGTCCCTGATGCTGCACCACCTGCTGCCGGCCGACAAGCACGCGGCGCTGGTCGAGGCGCGCCGGGTGCTGCGGCCGGCGGGACGGCTGCACGTGGCCGACTGGGGACGTCCTCGCGACCCCCTGATGCGCGTCGTGTTCGGGGTCCTGCAGCGCGTGGATGGCGTCGCCCAGACGCGGGACCACGCGGCGGGCCGCCTACCGGGGATCATCGAAGACGCCGGCTTCCGATCGGTCCAGGAGCACGCCCGGATGCGCACCAGCTTCGGCAGCCTGGAGATCCTCTCGGCCACGTCCAACGTGCGGGCCCTCGGCGACTCGCATGGCTGAGCTGGCCGTCGGCCTGCTCGTGGTCTACTTCGCCCTCGCCTTCGGCCTGCGGTCACTCGTGCAGAAGAGGCGTACCGGCTCGACCGGGTTCCGAGGCATCAGCGGAGCGCCGGGCTCAGCCGAGTGGCTCGGGGGCGTCTCCTTCATAGCGGCGATCGGGATGGGGCTCCTTGCCCCCATCCTGGACCTCGCCGGCCTGCTCAATGCGATCGACCCGCTCGATGGCCGGGCAGCGCACATCGCCGGCATCGCCCTCTTTTCCGCGGGTCTTATCGCCACCCTCGTAGCCCAGATGGCGATGGGCGACGCGTGGCGCATCGGTGTCGCTCCCGACGAGCGCACCCACCTCGTCACCGCCGGTCCGTTCGCGCTCGTCCGCAACCCCATCTTCAGCGGCATGCTCCCGACCTCGCTCGGACTCGCGCTGCTCGTGCCGAACGTCGTGGCCCTGGCAGGATTGGTGGCCCTGGTGAGCGCGCTGGAGATCCAGGTGCGGCTGGTGGAGGAGCCGCACCTCAGAAGGATCCACGGACCCGACTACGAGGCATACGCGAGCCAGGTAGGACGGTTCTTCCCCGGCGTCGGGCAGCTGCGCCGCCATTGAAATACGATGGCGCACACTCGCTTGGTGATCCGCCGCTCCGCCAACTCGGCGTTAGTGCCCAAGTCGCCGGCGTTCTCAAACCGGCCAGGAGGGCCGCGCGGACTCGCCGCAGCTCGTCGCGGGCCACGGCGGGCACCGGACCCCCGTGCAGCGCGTCGTGCCACGGGGTGATCGTCTGGGCAGACCGGTCCCGAGCAGACCGGGAACCGTGGCGCAGTGGTGGGTGGCTCCGGGCCCCGAACGCCTGGGTGCAGATCTGCACGTCGCCCGACGCGACCGTCTTCTTTTCGGTCGACCGGACAAGGCTCAGGCCGCTTCCGAGTACGCGGGCTCCGGCGCTGCCAGGTCGAGCTCCGATTCCGGCTCCTCGCTCGCCTGCGGGGCAGGCTCCAACACCGTGACCACCACGGCGATCGCGGCCACCACCAGCCCGGCGCCGATCAGATAGGCCAGGTGGTAGCCGGAGTTGAGCGCGGCGGCCGTCGCCTCGCCGTCGGCCAGCAGTCCCTCGGTGCGCTCGGTGGCGAGCGTCGCGAGCACCGCCAGGCCGATCGCGCCGCCCACCTGCACGCTCGTGTTGACGAGGCCCGAGGCCAGGCCCGAATCGGCCGGAGTGGCGCCCGACATCGCGAGCGTCATCAGCGAGGGGAAGGCGAGGCCGGTGCCGAGACCCATCAGGATCATCGCGGGCAGGACGTCGACCAAGTAGGTCCCGTCGATCGGCGTGCGCGCGAAGACGAGCAGACCGGCCGCGATGATCACCAGGCTCGGGATCAGCGTTGCCCGCGGGCCGAAGCGCAGGTTGAGGCGGGCCGTGAAGCGGAAGGACATCGTCCCCATGACGATCGTCCAGGGCAGGAAGGCCAGGCCGACCTCGAGTGGGCTGTACCCCAGGATCCGCTGCAGGTAGAGCGCCCCCAGGAAGAACATCCCGAACATCCCGACGACGAGCAGGAACTGGACCAGGTTGGCGCCCGTGACGTTGCGCGACCGGAGCACACGCAGGGGCATCAGCGGTGTGGCGATGCGCGCCTGGCGGGCGAGGAACGCCACCACCAGCGCGACCGCGATGCCCCCGAGAGCGAGCGTCCGGGCCGATCCCCAGCCCTGTTCGCCGGTCTCGAGGATGGTGTACACGCCGAGCATCAATCCGCAGGTGATCAGCGCGGCGCCCGGGATGTCGGCGCCATGCTCGATGCCGATCCCCGGTGGCGCCGCGACCAGCCGCAGCGCGAACAGCGCGGTCGCGACTCCGATCGGCAGGTTCACGAAGAAGATCCAGTGCCAGTTGATCGCCTCGGTCAGCACTCCGCCGGCCAGCAGACCGATAGACCCGCCCGCGACGGCGACAAAGGTGTAGACGCCGATGGCCTTCGCCTGCTCGCGTGGCTCGGGGAACATGGTCACGATCATCCCGAGTATCACGGCCGAGGCCAGAGCGCCGCCGACCCCCTGGATGAAGCGGGCCCCGATCAGCACGCCCTGAGTCTGGGCCACCGCGCAGAGCAACGAGGCGCCGGTGAAGATCGCGAGACCGATCAGAAAGACCCGGCGCTGGCCGATGAGGTCGCCGGCGCGACCGGCCAGGAGCAGCAGGCCTCCGAACGGGATCAGGTAGGCGTTCACGACCCAGGCGAGATCGCTCTGGGAGAAGCCCAGGTCATCCTGGATCGAGGGAAGGGCCACGTTCACGATCGTCGCGTCGAGGACGATCATGAGCACCCCGGCGCAGAGCACGTACAGCGCCAGCCAGCGCCGCCGGTCGTCACTCGTCTGAGCAGTCATGTGCGTTCAGGTCTCCAGTCACGGTGTTGGACGAAGCCAGGCTGCCAGCGGTCGGAGGGGGCACCAATGCGGCTGTCCGGTGTCTGGCGGTGCGGTTATCCGTACTGAGGGCTTGACTTCAAGTGCACTTGAAGATGCATCATCAGTCGAGTGCGAAGCGATCCCCGTGTTCGAACCCCGTATCAAGGTCGTGACCAATGAATGAGCTTATCCATGAGAGAACCGTGCTCGACGGGCTGTACGCCTCGGAGCCAGAGACTCTGCCGTTCGCCCCGTCGCTCCAGATTCGGGCCTTCGGCTTGCGGCGCGAGCGGGGCAACCTGCTCGTGTACAGCACCACCGGTCTCGACCCGCACGCGGCGCCCATCGAGGCTCTCGGGGAGATCTCCCGTCACTACCTCAACCACCGCCACGAGGCCATGTTCGCCCCCGCGCGGCTCGACGCGCCGCTCTTCGTCCACGAGACCGAAAGCAAGTCGGTGACCGAGAGCCTCCACGTCCGCGGGTCGTTCTCCAAGCGCCACCAGCTCGACGACGACTTCGAGGTGATCCCCACGCCGGGGCACACGAGCGGCGCGACGGCCTACCTCTGGGACAGCGGCCCTCACCGCTTCCTCTTCACGGGCGACTCCATCTACCTCGACCACGGCGAATGGGTCGGCGCGGTGCTCGGGTCTAGTGATCGAGGTGCGTACATCGAGAGCCTCGAGCTGATCCGGGAACTCGACTTCGACGTTCTCGTCCCCTGGGCCGCGACCGCCGGAGAGCCCTACCACGCCGTGACGAGCAGGGCGGGTGCCCAGCGGCGCCTGGACGCCATCCTGAAGCGGGTGCGACGCGGCGAGGACCACTGATGAGCGCATTCAGCCAAGCCGAACTTGCCTACCTGTCGGCCGAGCGACGTCTCGGCCGGGTCGCCACCGTCGGGAAGGACGGCACGCCCCACGTGGTCCCCGTCGGGTGGAGCTACAACGCCGAGCATGACTCGATCGACGTCGGCGGCCGCGAGTTCGAGCGGACCAAGAAGTACCGTGACGTGAAGCGGGCCGGCCGAGCCGCCATCGTCGTCGACGACCTGGCGAGCACCGACCCTTGGAGACCTCGCGGGGTCGAGATCCGTGGCCGCGCCGAGGCGCTCGGAGGCGACCGGCCGCTGATCCGCATCCATCCCGATCGGATCGTCTCGTGGGGGGTCGACGGCCCGAACTCCTGAAAGGATCGGCCGCATGAGCGACCAGTCGCTGCACGAGCTACCGCCCGACCTCCCCGCTCCCGAGGACGATGGGGCCGCCGACGGTCTCGAGGGCCGGGCCGTGCCTGCGATCGCCCTGGAGTCGACGACCGGCGAGAAGGTCGACCTGGCGACCGCGGGGCAAGGCACGCTGGTCGTCTACGTCTACCCGCGTACCGGCACCCCCGGCCAGCCGCTGCCGCCGGGGTGGCAGCAGGCGCCCGGCGCCTTCGGGTGCACCGCTGAGAACTGCGCCTTTCGTGACCACGCGCGTCAGCTGGCGGAGGTGGGGGCGCGGGTGCTCGGAGTGAGCGCGCAGCCCCTCGGCGAGCAGCTGGAGTTCGCCGCGCGCGAGCAGATGCCCTACCCGCTGCTCAACGACTCTCGCCTCGCGCTTGCCGAGACCCTCGCCCTACCGACCTTCGAGATCGCCGGCATGCGCCTCTACCGCCGTCTCACCTTCGTCGCGCATCGGGGGAAGATCGAGCGGGTCTTCTACCCGGTCTTTCCTCCGGACGAGCACCCCCGCGACGTGGTCGCGTGGCTCGCCGAGCGAAAGCTGCGCTGAGAGCTACGAGCGCGCTGAAATGACCTTCACCCTCCAAGCGCAGGGCCCGGCACCGCGTCGCCCGGGCGACAGGGGCCGCCTACGACCTGCCGGACGAGGCTGACATCACGCCCATCGCTGAGACCTGGCGTCCCTACCGCGCATGGGTTGCGCTCCTTCCTGCGTGCGTGGCTCGAGGCCGAGCGGGCGAGGCCGCGCGGACGTCGAGCTGACCCTCCCCCCTTGACGGGTCAGCTCTCCTCGAGCCCCCGGCGGCGTTCGATCTCGGCCTCGGTCGGCTCGTCGAGCGCGAACGACCCGGCCTCGATCTTGCCGGCACGTTCATAGATCGCGAGCACGCGGAACTCGTCGATGAAGTCATGCTCGAGCAGGGTCTGGATCAGCCCCCAGCTGCCCTGGACCTGGATCTCAGGACCGTCCTGATCCTTGAGCCTTGCGACCTGCTCGGCGACGTCGCCCTCGATCAAGGTGGAGTTGTTCCACTCCACCCGATCCAGAGTCGTGGAGGCCACGTGCTTTGGCACGCTGTTCAGCTGGTCGGCGATCGGATCGTCGCTGACGTGCGGCCAGTGGGCGGCAAAGATCTCGTAGGTCTTGCGCCCGAGCAGCAGCTCGTAGGGCTGGCGGCTGGCCTCCGCCATGGCCTCCATCATCCCGTCGTCCCAGTAGCCGACCGACCATCCGCCATGCGGGAACCCTCCGGTCGGGTCCTCCTCCGGTCCTCCCGGGGCCTGCATGACTCCATCGAGCGACACGAACGTGTTGACGGTCAGCTTTCTCATCGATCCTCCTGGAGGTCGCCGCGAGTGGCTGCACCGCGGAGTCTTCCTCACGGACCGACCGTGCGGTGGGATGGTGCTACGGGGCGAGCTGCCGGGCCATCGACGGTCAGTGCCGCCGCGCCGTCGTCCATGGACCCTTTGCCTTCGGCCGCAGCTGGCCGTCGGTGGCCGAGGTCGATCTCAGCTTCCCGGGCCAAGCGCCGGTGCGAACCCAGACGCTCCCTGCTCCTACTCGGCTGCGCTCCGATCTTCGCTTCTGGGTGGTCGCCTCCCCAGGGGACTCCCCCGCTGGGCGTGCGGGGCTTGGACCGAGACGGCGAGCCGTACCGCCAGTGCGGCTACGACGGCTACACGGAGCACTCGCGCTACCTGCGCTGAGGCGACCCCGAGGGGGTCTGCCGGGCCGGTTGGCCAGCGCCCTGGACGATGGTCCGCGCGACGAGCTCGGGGGCGTCCCACATCGGTACGTGACCGCAATCTGGGAGGGTGACGAAGCGTGTGTGTACGGGCAGTTCGTCTCGCCGACGAGCCTTGGCGGGGATGAGCCGTTCCCTGTCGCCCCAGGCGACTGTCACGGGCACATTGATGTCGCTGCCGTCCCGAAAGCGCTCTCGCCAGGTGGCGGCCAGATGCGCGTCGAAGCTCGGGGTGTGCGCGAAGGTCGTCGCCAACTCGATTGCCGCCTCTGCGGGCATCTGGCGGGGCCTCCCCACCGTGCCCCTGAGCAGAACGGTGCGGCCTAGGTCGCTACGCATCAGGTGCGGTGTGAGTGGTGCGAAGGCGCGGCCGAGCTTGTGCTGGCTCCATAGCTGCGCCACGCACCGCCAGGGGTCGCGCTTGGGCCAGAGGCCGGCGGGGGCAAGGGCGACGACCGACCGCGCCCTGGAGAGCTTGGCGAGCTCGAGGGCAGCCCAGCCGCCGACCGAGTTCCCGGCGGCGTGCACGGCATCGACGCCGAGATGGTCGAGCCATTCGGCGAGTACCTCCGCGTAGGCGATGGGCGTGTGTGAGAGCCCGCTCGCTGGCGGACGGGAGTCGCCGTGGCCGGGCAGATCAACGAGAAGAAGCTCGAAATGCCGAGCAAGCAGCTCGACGACGGGGCTCCAATGAGAGCGCGAGCCACCTGTGCCATGAATCAGGAGAAGCGGCTCCCCCGCTCCGCTCCGCTCAAAGGCAATGCCGAGTACCTCCTCGCTCGCCACTCTGATGTCCTCCTAACGTTTGAGAGTCACAGAAGCGTTAGACTGCCAGCCGGAGCGTGAACAGTCAAATGGAACGGTTCGGTCCAACACGACGCGGAGGGCCCGTCTTTCGTTGGCTCGGGGAGCCGCTGGCCATCGACCTCGCGAACACCGTCATGGTCGTGCGCGACGACCACGCAGTGGACCTGCTCGCCGCCCCAGAGCAGCTGAGGCGGTGGCTCGCAGCGGAGCAGCCACGCCTCGGCAATTGCACGTTCGCCGTCGGGCATTCGGCCGAGATCCGCGCACTCCGCGACGCGGTGCGGCGTCTCCTCGCCGCGGCGGTCCGAGGAACGACGGCCCCATCCGAGGCCCTCGCGTTCGTGAACGCCGCAAGCGCACAGGCCCCGGTGGCGCCCCAGCTCGTGGCCGTAGCCGGCGCCCGCCCGAAGATGGTCGAGCTGACCGCAGATGGCGAGCGGCTCGACCAGCTGCTGGCGAAGCTGGCCCGCTCGGCGATCGCACTCCTCACAGGATCCGACCGCGACCGGCTTCACATCTGCGAAGCGCCCAGCTGCGGCATGTTCTTCCTCGGCGGGCGGCGCTGGTGCTGCGGCGCCTGCGGAAACCGCGCTCGCGCGGCCCGGGCCTACCGACGCAGGAAGGAGGGGGCCGCGCCATCGGCCCGATAGCCAGGCCACGCGCGCGTCAACGAGTGGTAGTCAGCCGCGACTCTGGACGGCCGGTATCTTGCCGACTGTGCGCCGTCGCACTCGACCGGGCCTCCTCGCTTCGGCCTTCGCGGCCCTCGGCTTGCTGGTCGTCGGTGCCTCCCCGGCGGGCGCGGTCACGTTCAAGTCACCCAGCGGCAACATCGGCTGCGCCTTGAACAAGGCGGGCGTCCGCTGCGACATCGGCGAGCGCTCGTGGCACCCCCCGCCGAAGCCTGCGTCATGCCCGGTCGACTGGGGCAACGGGCTGTACCTGGGTCGGCGCGGCCGAGCCCGCTTCATCTGCGCCGGTGACACCCTCCTCGGAAGCGGTCGAAGGCTCGACTACGGTCGGGCCATCCAGCGCGGGCGTTTTCGCTGCGTCAGTCGCAAGCGAGGCATGCGCTGCGTCAACCGCCGCACCGCGCACGGCTTCGCGCTGTCACGTCAGGCCGCGCGGCGCTTCTGAGCCCGGGCGGTAACGTCCGGCGCATGGAGCAACGAACCCTCGCGCGCACGGGCGTGCACGTAAGTCCCCTCTGCCTCGGCGCGATGATGTTCGGCGCGTGGGGGGAGACCGACCACGACGCCTGCATCCGGATGGTCCACCGCGCATTCGACGCGGGGATCAACTTCATCGACACCGCCGATGTCTACGCGCGCGGCGAGTCGGAGGCGATAGTCGGAAAGGCGTTGGCGGGCGGGCGGCGCGATGACGTGGTGCTCGCGACCAAGTTCCACGGCTCGATGGGCGACGACCCCAACGAGGCGGGCAACTCGCGACGCTGGATCTTCCGCGAGGTAGAGGCATCGCTCAAGCGCCTTAACACCGATTGGATCGATCTGTACCAGGTGCATCGCTGGGATCCCTGGACCGACCACGACGAGACCCTCGGGGCCCCGTCGGATCTCGTCACGCAGGGCAAGGTGCGCTACATCGGCTCCTCTACGTATCCGGCGGCGCAGATCGTCAAGGCCCAGTGGGTGGGGCGTGAGCGCGGGCTGCAGCGCTTCGTCTGCGAGCAGCCGCCCTACTCGATCCTCGCCCGCGGGATCGAGGCCGACGTGCTGCCCACGTGCGAGGAGTTCGGGATGGGCGTCATCGCCTGGAGCCCTTTGGCGGGGGGCTGGCTGTCAGGCCGGTGGCGCAAGGGTGCCGAGGACCTGACGTCGCGGCGCTCGGCGATGATCCCCGATCGCTACGACCTCTCGATCCCGGCCAACCAGGCCAAGCTCGAGGCCGCCGACGCGCTCGGACAGCTCGCTGACGAGGCGGGGATGTCGCTGATCGACATGGCGCTCGCCTTCGTCATCCGCCATCCGGCCGTCACGGCGGCGATCATCGGTCCGCGGACGATGGAGCAGCTCGAGTCCCAGCTCGGCGCCGCCGACACCCAGCTGGACGACGGGCTCCTAGACCGCATCGACGAGATCGTGGCGCCGGGGACGACGGTCAACCCCACCGACGCCGGGTGGACGAACCCGGCACTGGCCCCCGCGGCCCGGCGCAGGTAGCTCAGGCGGGGGTGTGGCAGACCGCCTCGACGTTGTTGCCGTCGGGGTCGAGCACGAACGCCCCGTAGTAGTCGGGGTGGTAGATCTCTCGGACGCCGGGCCCGCCGTTCTCCGTCCCTCCGGCCGCTAGCGCGGCTGAGTGGAAGGCATCGACGGTCTCGCGATCCCCGGCCGTGAACGCCACGTGCACGCCGCTGTCCGGGCCGCGGTCGCGCTCGGCGATCCAGAAGAACGGGAAGTCCTTGCCGAAGCCGCCCACTTCGGGAACCGGCTCCATCACGAGCGTCATACCCAGCGGCGCCAGCGCCTTCTCGTAGAAGGCCTTGCTGGCCTCGTAGTCGCTCACGTCCAGTCCGACGTGGTCAAGCCTCGGCTTCATGAGGACCTCCCTGGGCCGCTCGCGTCTGACTCTGATCGATCGTAGGTTGACACGCCGGGTGAGCCCGCGCGACGAATCCCCGATCTGCGTTGCTTACCGACGAGGTCCTAGGATCGGCGCTGTGGAAGCGATCGATCACCTCGACCTCGTGGTCAGCTCGCTAGAGCGCAGCCTGACCTTCTACCGAGGCCTGCTCCAGCCGCTGGGCTACGTCCATGTCAGCGAGATCGAAGGCGAGCGTGGGGAGCGGGTCGTTTACCTCAGCCGCCACGGTGGTGGTGGGTCCGTCAGCCTCCGCGAGCGGCAGTCCAGAGCTCATCCCACCCCCTACGACCGCTATGCGATCGGGATCCACCACATCGCCTTCGCGGCCAGTAGCCGAGCCCGCGTCGACGAGCGTGCGTCCTGGCTGCGCGAGCAAGGGGCGGAGATCGAGAGTGGTCCGCGTGAGCACGACTACACGCCCGGCTACTACGCCGTCTTCCTCCACGACCCGGACGGTCTGAAGCTCGAGATTCTCCACCGGCCCGGTGAGCGCGATCTGATGCGTCGCGTCCAGGAACTCGAAGCCCGGCTTGAGCAGGCGCTTGCGGGCAGCGCCGAGCACGGTGGTCCTGCACGTCGGCTCTGAGGTCAGCCTGCCGGGCGGTCGCCGAGCAGCCGGCGTTGAGTTCGTCCTCGTCGCTCAGGCGGCCGATCGACGCAGCTCCGCGAAGTAGGCGAGCGGCGAGCCGACGCGGCACTCGAGCCTCAGTCCTGCTGCACCGGCCAGGCGTTCGAGCGCGCGCGGCGACACCCAGTGCGGGTCGCCGAATAGCTCGCCGTCGACGATCCGGCCAGCGGGCTTCACGACTCGCGCAAGCTCGCGCAAGGCAACCGTCTGGTCGGGTACCTCCCCGAGCACGGTCACGAGGTAGGCGGCGTCGAAGCTTGCGTCCGGGTACGGCAGCTCCCGCGCGTCGCCTTGCTGGGGGTGGATCGTTCGGAGTCCGAGCCGTGCCGCGCGGGCCATCGTGTGGTCGAGCATCTTCGGCTGGATGTCTAGGACGTCGAGTCGCCCGCCTGGAGCAACACGCTGCGCGACCGCTACCGCGTAGTGGCCGCTCCCGGGGCCGACCTCAAGGACCCGTTCGCCCGCCTCTGGCCGGAGGATCTCGAGCAGGCGCGTCCGGGTGATAAGAGGGCGCGGGATCTCGAGGAGCCAGCGCTGCCCGTAGGGGCAGGCCGATGGGTGGGCACGCCACCACAGGGCAGCCGCGACGACGCCCGCCAGGCTGGCTGCCGTCACACGGCGGCGGTAGCTCATGGAGCCTCACCGCCATGGTCGGGGAGCCGGGCGGCGCGGTACAGCCGCTGCGGCGCAGCGAGGTTGCGAAGTGCGCGGACGCCGAGATCGTCGAACACGATGCCCGGAGGCTCGCCCGCGGCGAGCCTGGTGGCCTCGGTCAGTAGCGCCTCGTCCGCGGCGGCGAGGTCCGCGACGCGGGATGCGGTGTTGACGGTCGTGCCGAACCAGTCGCGTCCGCGCTGCACCGCGTGGCCTGTGTGCATCCCGATCCGGACCGCAGGAAAGTCGTATCCGCCGAGGTCGTGGGTGAGACCCACTGCGAGGCCTACCGCCGCGCGCGCATCGTAGACCCGGACGAGGCACGCGTCGCCGAGCATCTTGAAATCCTCGGCTCCGTCCGGCAGCCGCTGGTTCAGCGCCGCGCAGAAGCGTCCGGCGAGATCCGCAGCGTAGTCGTCCCCGTGGGCCTCGGTCAGGGTGGTGAAGCCCGCCAGGTCGGCGAAGAGGAAGGTGTGATCCCTCGACATCGGCTCAATTCTCCCCGCTCGCGCGAACACAAGGGCGTATTCCCTCGGCTGCTCCAGCACCCTCGGTCGCCGCCGGCATCTCGAGCGGCGCACGAACCCGCTCGGGCCACTCGCGAACGCGGGCTCCAGGTACGCGGCCTCGTGCCGAGGGCCCGTGTCAGCCGATTCGGATGAGCTTCTTGTTCACGAACTCGTCCGCGCCGTAGGTACCCAGTTCGCGGCCGAAGCCGGATCGCTTCGTCCCGCCGAACGGGAGCTCCGGGGCGTCAGCGCCGACGACGTTCACGTAGACCATCCCGGCGTCGATCTGGTCCGCGACGCGCTTCGCCTGCTGAGAGTCAGTCGTCATGACGTACGAGCCCAGCCCGAACGGCGTGTCGTTGGCCAGCTTCACCGCCTCATCCTCCGACGAAACGCGATACACCTGCGCGACGGGGCCGAAGAGCTCCTCGCGGTAGGCGTCATTGTCAGGCTCGATGTCGGTCAGGACGGTCGGCTCGAAGAAGTTGCCATCGCGCTTGCCGCCTGCAGCGAGCTTCGCCCCCTGGTCGAGAGCCCGCTTTACCTGGTCCTCGAGGCGGTCGGCCGCGGTCTTGGAGGAGAGCGGCCCGATCTCGGTCTCCGACGACGTCGGGTCACCCGGCTTCAACGCAGTCATCGCGGCGGTGAACTTCTCGAGGAAGGGCCCGTACAGATCGCCAACCACGATGAAACGCTTGGCCGCGTTGCACGACTGACCCGTGTTGTCGAGACGGGCGGCCACAGCGTCCTCGACGGTCTTGTCCAGATCATCCGTACCCAGCAGGATGAAGGGATCGGAGCCGCCCATCTCCAGCACGACCTTCTTAAGATGTCGCCCGGCGATCTCCGCGACAGCCGCCCCGGCGCGCTCGGAACCCGTGACGGAGACGCCACGAATCCGAGGATCGGCGATTACCCACTCGATTTGCTCGTTCGTCGCGTAGACGTTCTCGTACGCGCCCTTCGGGAACCCGGCGTCGTCGAAGATCTCTTGGATAGCCGCGGCCGACTCGGGACACTGGAGGGCATGCTTGAGCACGATCGTGTTCCCGATCACGAGGTTCGGCCCGGCGAAACGCGCCACCTGGTAGTACGGGAAGTTCCACGGCATGATCCCGAGCAACACGCCCAGGGAGCTCCGGCGCACCACGGCTGACCCATCCCCGCCGGCCAACTTGATGGGCTCGTCGGCCATCAGCTCCTCGGCGTTATCGGCATAGAAGCCGTAGATGTCACCGCAGAAGTCGACCTCGCCGAGCGCCTGCTCGATCGGCTTGCCCATCTCCCGCACGATGATCTCCGCCAGCTCCTGACGCCGCTCGAGATGCAGCTCGCCCACACGCCGGACAAGCTCCGCGCGATCGGCCACGCTCGACGACGCAGACCACGTGCGATGAGCCTCGTCCGCGCGCCCGATCGCTGCACGCAGCCCATCGTCGGTGATCGTCGGGTACTCCTTGACGGTTTCGCCCGTCGCCGGGTCGATAACTGCGTAGCTGCTCATTGGACCCCCTCTTGGCTTTGCACCGGTCCCGATTGTTACCGACGCGGTTGTTATCACGAGCGCCTTCCCTCAGCGCGAGAACCGAGCATGGCGGGGGAAGCACGCGGCGACGGTCTGCACCCCTCGTCGGCTGGTACCGGCGCATGGCCGGACAAGTGCCGATCCGCCGGCTCGTAGGGCCTGCCTGCCGCTGAATCTGCCTCGCCCGGTGGCGAATCCAGGCACTCGCTCGGAATCCGGGGACCGAGGCAGTTGCGTACGCCCTCGGCGATCCCCAACCGGGCCCTCGAGGCCGACGCGTACGTCGTAGGATCCGAGATCTGGCCCACCCACCCAAGGAGGAGACCCACGTGAGAGTGATCGGAGCCGGCTTACCACGAACGGCGACCACCACCCAGCTGATCGCACTCGAGATGCTGGGACTGCCCTGCTACCACATGCGCGACATGATGGGCGACCTGAGCAAGAGCGTCCCGCAGTGGCGCGCGGCCCTGGAGGGCAACGGTCCGTGGGAGGAGCTGTTCGAGGGTAAGGAGTCGGTCGTCGACTGGCCCGGCTCGTACCACTGGCGTGAGCTGATGGACGTCTACCCCGACGCCAAGGTCCTGCTCAGTGTCCGCTCGGCCGAGAGCTGGGTCGAGAGCATGCACAACACGATCGCCGCCATCTGGTTTGGCGACAACCTCATGCACCACCTTGCGATGGCGCAGTACCAGATCGACCCGCTCTACGCCTCCTGGCTCGACGTCCTCCACGACATGTGGACGGAGGCGGACATCATGGTCCCGAGCAACGGCGACCGCGACGAGATGGCCGCCGGCTTCGAGCGCTGGAACCAGGAGGTCATCGACACCGTGCCCCCCGAACGCCTGCTGGTGTGGAACCCCAAGGACGGCTGGGAGCCGCTCTGCGAGTTCCTCGACGTCGACGTTCCGGACACACCGGTCCCGAACGTCAACGACACCGAAAACTTCCAGAAGAACCTGATCATGGCTCCGGCCATCGCGGCGGTCAACTCGTGGTGGGATGAGAACGGGGGGCCGGAGGACCAGGCCACCAAGCAGCGCGAGGACGCGGCCAGGGCTGAAGCCTCGGCCTAGCATCCGTCCGTCGCCGTCCCCCCGGTGCGACGGAGCGGTTCGGCAAAGACCCCGGCACTCGATGGGCCGGGGTCTTGCCACTTTCAGGGGCGCATTCCTAACCGAGCCGCACCGTCGGTGGTCACTGATCCACGACCGACCGCGCGACCTCGTTGCGAGCGCTTGGAGCCGGGGTCGCGCTGCCGCCCAGGGACTTCTGAGGGGTGAGCGACCTCGGTCGCTCACCCTGCCGAGCGAGAACCAAGCGATCCAAGGACGCAGGGAGCGACGCGTGCAGCGCACGCGAGCGACCGAGGACGCAGGAGCGCGCCGGTTCGCAGCCGTGAGGGTGAGCGACGGGACTCGAACCCGCGACCGCCTGGACCACAACCCCGAGGACCGGGGTGCGCTCAGTTCCCAGGCCGCTTACTAGAGCGTTTCAGGTGCTCTCAGGTGCTCTGAGTTTCGCTCAGATTGTGACCAGAATTGTGACCGGCAGCGAAGGCACGCTCAGCCCACTCCGCCTCGTGGGCGCTCGGCGAGTAGTCGGCGTAGATCAGCGTCGTGGCGAAGTCGCGGTGGCCCATCAGCTCCTGGAGCGTGCGCATGGGGACGCCCTGCGCGGCCATCGCCGTGCCGAAGCAGTGACGCAGCGAATGGAAGGTGATCCCGCCGTCACCGAGTCGATGCCCAAGGCCAGCCGCCCTCATCGCCACCTTGAAGCGCTTGAGCAGTTTGGAGCGGTCGAGCGGGCCGCCGGTGGCCGGGTGGGCGAACGCCAGATCGTCGTCGGCCTGGAACGCCGAAGACTGAAAGTGCCGCTCGAGTTCGCCAGCGAGCCGGTCGATCAGCGGCACCGCCCGGCTGGAGCGCTTGGACTTGGGCGTGCCGAACTCGCCGCGCACGTAGTTGCGTCGCACGCGAATGCGACGCGCCGACCAGTCCACGTCGTGCCAGCGGAGAGCGATTGCCTCGCCTTGGCGCATGCCAGTGGTCGCGGCCGCGAGGTAGAGCACCCGCTCAACCCGGCCAAGATCGTCATCGGGTACGGCACGCAGTAGCGCCTCTACCTCGTCCATCGTCAGGAAGCGGACCTCCCTGCTCTCGCTCTTTCGCGGCCGCTCCACCAGCTTGACCGGGTTCGCGCTCGCCCAGCCGCGGCGCATGGCGAAGTCGAAGATGCCATGCAACACGCCGATGTAGTTCTGGATGCTCTTGGGCGCGCTGCCCTTGCGCGCCCGGCTGGCGATGAACCGCTCCACGTCCTCGCGGGTGACCCGATCGAGCGCCTTGTCGCCGAAGAACGGTGCTAGCTGCACGCTCAGCGCCGACCGGTAGCCCTCCATCGTGGACTTCTTACGCCCGAGCACTTCAAGGTGGTCGATCAGCCGCTCGCCCGCCTCTGCGACCGTGAGGCGGGTGTAGCGGGACGCCACGGCCTGCTCGCGCTCAATCTGACGGCGCAGCTCACGCTCGGCTTGAGACTGGGTGAGACCGTCACGAGTTCCTTGCTCACGGACGGGTCCGAGCTTCCGTTGCACCATCCGACCGCCGACCCGCCAACGCCCGTAGTAGGAGCCGCCGCGAACGCTGAGCGAGCCCGTGCCATAGGAACGCCGCGCCGCCATCAGCCCTCCTCCACGGCGATCGTGGCGGCCAGGGGCGCACCGGCCGACAAGAGCGCAGCATCGATCTCGGCGGACGCGATGTGTGCCCGGAGTCTGCGCGCGGTCAGCAGCTCGTGGGACTTAGGATGCTGTACCGACATGGAGCCTGAAACCTCCGTGTCCGGGCCCCGGCCGTGTGAGCGGTGCGGGGCCGCTTGATTGTGGTCGGCCGCACTCTACGCCGGTAGGAGGAGCGGCCGCAAGGCCATGGCCACGACGAAGCACAGGTCCGAGGGTGTTGCTCACCATCGTGTTGTTCACGGCCATCGCCTTGTTCACCGACTCGTTCATCGCAAGAGTCTCCGGATTGCGTCCACGTCGGTGCCACCAGAGGTCGCATCAAAGTGAAACATCGGCAAAGACGACCGGTACTCCACGTTCGGCCGGTTTGAAACACGCAAACCCGCATCGGAAGCGGGATCAGATAGGGGGGTCAGCCCCCCGTTCTGGCGGTCCTGGTGGACCCTCCACAACGTCGACCTGCTGATCCCCGACCAGAGCACGATCTGCCCGTCGGCCACCCCGGCGTCGATCAGGGCGGCCGCCAGGGCGCGCTTCTCTCTCGACTTCAGCTTGAACCGCGCCTCGGTCTCGATCCGGTAGCCCCTGGAGTCGACCCGGGCCGGCGGGTCGAGGCTGCGCAATCGGGCGGCCAGGCGACCGAGTATCGGCGCCGAGAGGCCGTCGCCCTGGGCCAGCGCCCACGCCGTCCGTGCCCCGGACAGCTCTGCCTGGCGTGTGTAGCGCTCCAGCCTGTCCGTGTTGTTGGGCTGGGTAGTGTTGGTCTGCATCACGACCTCCTTAGGGTTGTCGCGCCCCGGGCCGCTGCACACGGATCCCGGGGCGCATTTCGTTCAGGGCTAGCTGCCTCGTCGCCGCCCCTCAGGTGTTGTGGACTCCAGCTCTCTGATCCAGTCCTCGACCGCCGTGAGGCGGAAGCGCCTGTACCGGCCCAGCTCGACGCACGGGATCGCGCCCTTGCGGGCCTGCTCGTAAACCCAGCCCGCCGGCACGCTGAGCATCTCGGCCACCTCGCCGGCGTCGAGCAGCCGCTCCATCAGCCGTCCGCCCGCTCGTCCAGCGCCACCACGATCGTCGGGATCTGGAGGTCGAGGGTCAGCTGCTCGCTCATCCGTTCACCGGCCTCAACCGCACGCCGAACTGCTCGCGGCGCACGTAGAACACCTGGCCGCCACCGGGGTGGGTCGCGTCGCCGATCACCCTGACCGGCACGTGGTGGGCGCCGTCGGGGACGTCGGCGGTGACCATGTAGCGGGCGCCGCGGTCCGCCACATCAACCCACTTCGTCCAGCGCCTGATCGCGCGCGGCCTGATCCCCGGGGTCTTGAACGGGTCCATCACGACGCGTCCGGTGGTGTGGTGGGCGAGGACGCCCAGAGCGGCTCGAGGTCCTCGTCCGGCACCTCCTCGGACCCCGCGTGGCCGGGCTCTACGCCCGCCCCTCCCGGATTCGACCGAACAGACCGAACACTTTCCCGCAATCCCGCTTCCGGTGCGGCTTTGAAGTGTTCGGTCGGGGGGCGAACACTCGCCGAACGGCGGGCGAACACTCGGCCCAGGTCCTCGGCGCTGGGGAGCAGGTCCTCACCGCCGGGAAGCGGGTCTCCGACGTCGAGGTCGTACTGGTTTTCGCGCTGGGACAAGTTCACCAGGTAGCCCTTGTCCAGGGCGTCGTGCACGTCGGTCGAGGTTGTGCTGGTGGAGCGGCCCGCCTTGGTGGACGCCGCCCTGAGCGACACCTTCTGCTTGCCCTCGGCGCGCAGCGCACCGACAGCGTCGACGATCGCCTTGGTCCCGCCCCTGACGGCCCGGTCGGTGGCGACGGCGAGCGAGTCGGACAACACCCGCCGGACAACGGCATAGTCGGCGAGGGTGGAGATGATCCGGCCGCGCGGGTCGAGCTCACGGGTGGCGCGGTGAAGCAGCGCGTGCGCCGACGCGAGCGACAACAAGTTGGAGATGTCGCGACGCAGCCGCGGCGGCCCCGACAGTCCGAACTCGGCGAGCGACGGCGCCCACGGCAGCACCACGTCGCGCGGCCCGGCCGCGAGCCAGCGGTCAAGCGCATGCCACTCCGACAGGTCGGGCTCTGTCGGGGTGTCGGCCGCGGCGCGGAGGATCGACGCCACCACGTCGCGGGTCTGGGCGTCGGTGTTGTCGGAGTGGAGCGACAGGATCCGCGTCTCGATCTCCTTGTCCAGCGACGCCCGGCACGTCGTGCTGATGAACGCGACCGGACCCTCCTTCTCCAACAGCGTGCTCGTGCGCTTCTCGGGCACCGTCACCTCGTGGCACAGCCTGCCTTCGGAGATCAACGTGCGCAGCACCCGCGCCAAGGGGTCGTCGTCGTCGCCGAGCGCGTTCGCCTCGTAGAAGCAGAGTGTGCGGTGGCGAAAGTCCTCGTCGCTGTAGAAGAGGGCCATCGCGCTGGTGGAGGTGCGCAGGTACAGCGCCTCCGGGGCGGCGGCCTTGAGGCTGCACTCGGTCGCGAAGCTCTTGCCCGTCGAGGAGTCGCCCTTGACCACGAGCCGGCCGGGCTGGCGCAACAACCTCGAGACGTGCACCAGGAGCGTGACCCGCGACACGTGGCGTTCGCCGACCAGCCCGAGCCCGGCCATCAGCGCGTCGTGACGGGCGAGGATGTGCTCCTCGAAGGCCAACGGCGGGGGCTGCGTGTTCGGGGGCTGTTCGGCCGAGTGTTCGGTAGGGGACCGAACACCTCTAGCCCGCTCCCCATCTAGCTGTGCGGCCGAGTGTTCGGTGTGTTCGGTCGTTTTCGGGACGGGCGGGCTGCTCGGCTCGTAGCGCATCATCGAGTTCGCGATCGCGTCCATCTCCTCGTCGCTGCCGGGGCGCTCGCACCGGCTGCGGTTGACCTCCTTGAGCGCAGCAGCGATCTCGCGCGCGTTCAGGCCTCGGCGCCTCATCGAGCCGGCGATCGAGACGAGCGCGTTGTGCTGCTCGCCGTGGCGGATCACCTCGGCGACCGGCGGGGCCGGGCCGTTACCCGAGCGGTCGAGGATCGCGACCACGCTCTCGGGCACGATCGGCAGCTCAGCGGCGTGGGGAAGGTGGCCCTCGTAGGGCACGCCGGACGCGTGGGCGCTCCCGGGGCCTATGACGTAGGAGCCGGCGCCGCGCAGCTCGACCCCGGGGATTTCCGACTTCGACGTGCGCAGGGCACCCCGGAAGTAGAGATGGGCACCGCGCACACCGCCGAGGCTGTGGGGGTGCTCGTGGCCGCGCTCCGGCGCCTCGCCCGTCAGCACGACCGCCGGGTGGCCTACCAGCTCGAGGTCGACGACCACCTCGCGGAAGTCGGCGCCGGCCTTCGCGTCGATGTCGACCACCACGATTTCCGACGCGCCGCAGGCAATCCCAATGTTGGCGTCGGGGGCGCTGGACCACCAATGCAGGATCTGAACTTCCTTGCGGGTGGCGACCAAAAAGCCGTTCTTCGTCAGCGGAGACTTGCTCCGCGGCTGGCAAGGAAAGACGTGGTAGCCCTCGGCGGCGCGGCACAGGGCGACCTGCTCGAGGCGGCTGCCTTTGGCGCTCACCGAGCGCCCCATACGGCCGCGTAGATGACCGGCTCGCCATCCTCCCCCACCCCGGCGACAGGGAGAACTACTGCATGTGCATGAACGTGTTCCTGTGCACCACGAACATGAAGCTGACGCCGCCGCGGGGGCGGCTCAGAAGAAGGTCCGTCGTCGTCGGAACCGGGGCCAGCGCGGCTGGAGCGCGGCGCGCCGCGCCGAGACCCGCGTGTCCTCGTCCTCGCCGGCGATGTCCCGCCACGCTCGCGCGGAGCACGCCGGACTCGGATTGGTCCATCGACTCGAGTGCCGCTCTTTTCGCCCTTCTCGTTCAGAATCGGCCTGCTCGCGTGTGCGTTTCGCCGGACGTACTCAGCGATCGTGATCGCCTGGGGCGAGATGTTCGCCCTCCGGGTGCCGGCAGGCACGCACGTCAGCCGACCGTTGATGCTGACCAGCCGAGCTGACACGCCATCGCGTGCCCACCGATCCAGCGACCCGACTTCGGGGCCGGTCAACGCGCCATTTTCCTCGATCAGGCGCTCGCGAACCTCGCCGAACTCCGGGGGCGAATAGGTCCGATCAGAGTCGCTGCTGGTACCAGTCACCACCACACCTCGAGCGTGTTTCATTCATCGCCGCGGCCGATTATTCCAGCGGTCGTGGACGACTCGCCCGAAACGACAACCGCCGCCCCCGAATGGGAGCGGCGGAAGCCGGCGATTCGTGAAACTGGCCCGGGTGTTGGGACCGGTTAGACGGCCAGCATGTGGAACTGACCGCTTGTGTAGAAACTACCCGGCTCTGCGGACGAGGCCAGCGGGTGGACTGGCAGCGTCAGGCCACCAGGCGCGCGTCCCCGGGCCCATCCGCGTGGGTATCGTCGCCGGCGATCTCCACGATCTCGAGCGCCCGCATCGCCTCGACCAGCCGCGCCGCGCCGCGCCCGCCGTAGGCCGCCTCCCACGCTGGCCTCGTGGCCGTGAGCGCGAAGGTCCATTCGGCCTGCCAGCGGGCATCCTGGAGCGCATGCGCCATGGCGCACGACCATGCTCGATCGAAGTTCTCGCCACGCCCGCGGGCGGCAGCCAGCTCGCGGCGCAGGACCTCGGGCGGCTCCATCACAGCCGCGGGTGACGCGCCGGGGCGGACCTTTGGGTCCTCGCCCGCTCGCGGCCCCTCAGGGCCTCCTCGGCGACCTTTGGCCTGGTGGCAGAGACGGTGGGCCGCGGCCATGTTTGACATGTCGTCGGTGCCGCCCTCGGCGAGCGGGACGAGGTGGTCGGCTTGGTCGGCCCCGGCCAGCCCGCAGAGGTGGCAGATCCCGCGGTCGCGCTCGAGGACGTCGCGGGCGCGGCGCTGCTGCCCCCAGCCGGAGATCGTGCGCGATCGTCGCGTGCGAAAGGACGCGGGCGGGCGCACCACCAGCACGGTCGCGGCGGCCAGGTCATCGGTCGGCCTCTCGGAGGCGGCGGGCGGCGAGCTCGTCGAGTGCCGTGACCACGTCCCCGGGCTGCGGCTGGGGACGCTCGCGGTGGTAGGCCAACAGCTCGCGCATCGCGGGCACAGACCCGCAGCGGGCGGCCTCGCCGAGCAGCATCAGCAGCTCGCGCTCGTCCGGCACCTCGGACGCGCAAGCAGCCGCCGTGGCCTCCATGATCGCCGCCCGGACCGCCGCCGAGCGTGAAACACCACGCGCGCCAGCCAGCTCATCGAGCCGCCTCCGCAGAGCCGTCCCAGCCCGAAATCCCACAAAGGTCGCGTCAGCCATTAAACGATGTCACCCTCATGCGCGCGCGAGAGCCGCTCTCGCCGGTCCCGCTCCTGTGCGCCTGCGGGGACTCCCGCCACCCCTTGGGTTTCTTGACCCGGGCTGCTGGTGGTGGTAGGCCACGCAGTGCAGGGCACTGGACTCGACTGGAAGGGGTGCCCAATGAGGAGGTTTGTGGTGAAGCGACCCCGCGCCGTCGTCATGGTGGTCTGTGCGATCGCGCTCGTCGTGCCCGCCGCCGCACATGCGGTTACGACCCAGACGTTCGCGACGTCGCAGAGCGCGTTCGATCCCGGGGTGCGCAACCAGGGATGGTGGAGTCCCACCTTCCCCAACTTCGCCTTCAACGACAACTACGTCGCCGGTCAACCAGTCGACCTCGGCGGCAGCCTCTACCGGAACTTCTTCAGCTTCGATCTGTCGTCCGCGTGCCCGGCGAGCAGCGTCACCCTCCAACTGACGCGCTTTGACCAGACCGGGCCATTGACCTACTCGCTGTTCGATGTCTCGACTCCGGCGGCGACGTTGAACGCCAACGAGGGGACCAGCCAGGCGATCTTCGACGACCTGGGCAGCGGGACCAGTTTCGGCAGCTTCCCGGTCGCTGACGGGGGGGCGGACGATGTTCTCAGCTTCCCGCTCAACGCTGCGGGCGTGGCCGCATTCAACGCGGCGCGTGGTGGGTTCTTCTCGGTCGGCGGGAAGACACCCGCCGAAGCAAGCTTCGGGAACAACATCTACGGCTTCAGCGGCCCAGGAGCAGGTGGAACACAGCAACTCGTTGTGAGCTGCCTGCCGACCACGAAAGACGAGTGCAAGGACGGCGGCTGGCGCAACTTCCCAGACTTCAAGAATCAGGGCCAGTGCGTAAGCTTCGTCGCGACTGGCGGCGAGAAGACCCCCTAACACTCCAGAAGCCCCCACTGACGACATGGACGAAGCAGACAGGTCTGCGAGGCTGACGGGCATAGCCTGCATCGCCCTCGGGGTCCTGCTGGCTCTAGTCTCCGGCCTGGCCGAGACCTTCGGCATCGGCGGCGGTACCTTCGGCTGGAAGCAGGTGACCGGCGTAGTCGTCGGATGCCTCATCGCGCTCGTCGGCGTGTTCATCGTGTGGCGGCTGTCCTCCCGGGCGCCAAACGCGGAGTGAGACCCGCGTCGTGGTGGTCCCCCTCGCCTTGCTTGCTTGGTGGCTGGAATGGTGCGGCTACTGCGGCTACTGCGCTTTGTCCTTCTTGCTGTCATCGCCCTCTTGCTCGTGAGCGTCGTCGTCGGCATCGCAACGGGCACGACGGGTGCGCTGACCACACGTGAGCCGTCCCTCCAGCGCCGGCTGGTCGCAACCGCCCGGTGCGGTGCACCTCCCGTCGCGGACATGTGGCGCGCTACACATCACGCGCGTGGCGGCCGTGTCGCTCACGCCGCTTCCCGTGGCGTGACTCGGGCGCCGGCGAGCCACGCTTCGAGGCCGGCCTCGGGGATCCTGACCGCGCCGCGCCCGTCGGTGGACAACTTGATGGCGGGGATCTCCCCGACCGCGATCTTCCTGCGCACCGTCAGCTCGGACACCGACAGCAGCTCCGCGACCGTGGCCACAGTGAGGTAGTCCTGAGTGCTCATGACCACTCAGGATAAGGAACTTACCGGTCGTCAGTACACCGAAACCGTGTCGCTGGGCCCGCTCCCACATCGACCGCCATGCATCGCATTGGGATGGCGGTGGAGCGGGCCGAGAACCCAGGCCAGCCCGTCCGGTACTCGGCTGGATCTAGAACAGCAGGATGATGATCAAGACGATCACGATCAGAGTGAGTACGCCGCCACCTATGGCCATATCAGCCTTCTCCTAGTCCGCATTACCCTGCTGGGCGATCATCTCATAACGGTGAAGGCGGTGCGGGGCGCTCACCGTCGCATCAGTCGGGCGGCGGCCCGACCCACGTCATCGCCAGAAAAGTAGTCCCAAAGCCGCCAACCGTCACCAGGCTGCCACTTTCTTGGGCGGCCATCGCCTCGACGAAATCGCCTGCTGACATCTCCAAGAGGTCGGACACCGTCTGATGCGTCGTGCGATTGACCCCGGTCATGTTGGCGCTTACCTCGCTTGTAGCGAAGCAACAGGCCCCGTTCAGAGTCACCCGAAGATCGCGGTTTCCCAAACGACCGGGTCGCCAGATGACCCCGGCGTTGACCTGGTAGATCCCGCCGATCGGCGCGGTCAGCCGAGAGCCACCGGGGTTGTGGAGGTTGGCGGTGTCGAAGTCCTCGACGTCGAAGGAGAGGACGTTGCCAGGTCCGCAGCACACCTGGCTGGGAATGCTTTGGTCAGCCGAGGCCGACTTATGCACCCGTGCGGCTGGAACATCCGTGTTCAGGACGTCGCCGGGATCACCCTTCGCCCCCTGCGGCCCCCTTGGGCCAATATCGCCCTTCGGCCCCTGGGGTCCGGGAGGTCCCTGGTCCCCTTTAGGCCCGGACGGGCCTCGTAGTCCGGCGGGCCCAGGCGGACCCGGCTGCCCCTTCTGGTTCCAACTGATCGCCCGCTCGTTCTTCTTGCACTCGGACGCCGAGTCCACGATCCGCAAGCTGCCGCTGTTCTTCTGGTAGCAGCCCCTGATCACCCCGTCCGAGCCTGGGATCGCGGCGTAGGCGATGCCGCCGATGGCGATGGCCACCATGATGACTGCCACCAGGGTGGACATGGACGGGCGGTAGCCCAAGATGGTCACGACGACGCTCCTCCCGCAGACGACGGCGGGCGCGAGCCTATCCGCCGCGGGAGGAGGAGGGCAAGGCGCTCGGTGGTCACGCGCGCCCCGTTGGCGTGGCCCAACGGTGGCCCAAACGTCCCTGTTCCCTGCGAGGCCTGCGGAAGAATGTGACCGAATTGTGACCGGCGACGGTCGTCACGTCGGCTCGAGGAAAGACGGAACCCCCGCGTTAGCAGGAGCTTCGTTAAGGGTGAGCGACGGGACTCGAACCCGCGACCGCCTGGACCACAACCGAAGCGATGGGGGTCAGGTGGGGTCCAATATCGCTTGCTAGAGCTAAATCAGGTCCCTCAGATCGGATGCGTTTCGCTCAGTTTGTTACCTCAGTTGTTACCTCAGCCGAGGTCACGCTTGCGCAGGTACGTTGCGCATGTCCTGCCGGCATCGCCGTCGTGGCCAGCGAGCTCAGGCTCGCGGCGAAGCGAGCGGACTCGCCGCAGAGCTTGCGAAGGCGAGCTCGAGGTATTCCGCCTCGCGGTGGGATGGCTGGTAGTCGGCGTAGACAAGCGTGGTCTTGAAGTCGCGGTGGCCCATCCACTCCTGGAGAGTTCGTAGAGGCGTACCAGCGGCAGCGGCCCGGGTGCCGAAGGTGTGCCGCAGGTCGTGGAAGCGAACCGGCCTGACCGCCGCTCGCTTGAGGTTGCCCTTGAAGCGCTTGAGAAGCCGCGAGCGCTCAAGGGGCCGACCGGTATCGGGGTGCGGGAAGACGAGGTCGTCCTCCGCCTGCCACGGCGAGCGCTTGAAGTGGCGCTCGAGCGCACCGGCGAGACGATCCACCAGGGGCACCGAGCGGCTGGAGCGGCGCGATTTCGGTGCTCCGAACTGTCCTCGCACGTAGCTCTGTCTCACACGCGCGCGCGAGGCGCTCCAGTCGACATCACGCCAGCGAAGGGCCAGCAGCTCGCCCTGGCGTAGGCCCGTCATGGCCGCTGTGAGATACAGCACGCGGTCAGTCGGCCCCAGCCCGGCCTCGGGGGTGGCGCGTAGCAGCGCCTCGAGTTCCGCGTCATCCAGGAAGCGAATCTCGGGATCTCCCACCTCGTCGCCAGGCAGGTCGACGTGCTTGCACGGGTTGCCCGTCCCCCAGCCACGCCGCTCGGCGAACTCGTAGATCGAGTGCAGCAGGCCGAGGTAGTTGCGAATCGACTTCGGCGCACAGCCCTGCTCGCGCCGCTCGGCTATGAAGGCTTCGACATCGGCGGGGCGGAGCTTCTCCAGCGGCAGCTGACCAAAGAACGGCTCGAGGTGAACACGGAGATAGGACTCGTAGCCCTCGACGGTCGAGGGCTTGCGACCGAGCGATCGCAGGTGCCGGATCAGCCGCTCCCCAACATCGGCGACCGTCAGCCGTTCGGGAAGGGCGGGCGCAGCCTGGGCTTCCTCGAGCAGACGGCGCAGCCGCGCCTCGGCCTGGCTGCGGGTCAGCCCATCGCGACCGCCCGCCTCGCGCCTCGGACCGAGACGGCGCTTGACCTGCCGCGGACCGACGCGGAACTGGGCATACCAGCTGACGCGGCCGCGCCCGTCGACGCGCGTGTAGAGAGAGCCCGAGCCATGAAAGCGACGAGACACCGGCCGATTGTCACCCGGCCGCGGCTCGGTCCGAACGCAGCCTGGCCGCTGTTCTCGCAACGAGCGCGAATCTCGACCGTCGAGGTCAGCGGCCGGATGTGGCATAGGCACGCGCGCCTCGGGCGGGCGTCTCAAGCTGCTCCAGCCAGCAGACGATCGCCTCGCGCCGATAGCGCCGGTAGCGCCCAAGCGTCACCGTCGGAATCCGCCCCGCACGAGACTGCTCGTACACCCACGACTTCGGGACGCCGAGCAGCTCCGCCACCTCACCAGCAGTCAGAAGGCCTCCCGTCACCATGCAAATGCTGATCCCAGGCGAGACGGAGCAAGCGCGAAGCCCGGACCGCCACGGGTGGGAATTGCGATCTAGGGTGCCGCCCATGAGAGATGCTCATCTTCGCAACGCGGCCAAGACCCTCAAACAGATCCTTAGCGAGATCCACCCGAAACACCGATGGGTCGTGAACGTTAAGCCAGACTCGGAGCGCACAGCCGAGAAGCATGAGACGAAAGGTTCTTCACGGGGTCCAGCGCCGGCATACGCACCTAACGCAGCCGTACCACTAGGAGTTGCCATTAGCCACTCAGTGATCCCGTCAAGCCGATCCCTCTCGCCGCCTGGCTATCTTGCGCCGGGGACCGTGACGCTGGCGGCCGTCCACCTGGCCAGCCAAGGGATCGACCATCGCGCTCTCTCTTCTGGTTCTGTTGAGGCGCACTGCCCGCCCGGGGCTGCTTAACGATCGCGCTGGCCCTGAACAGCCGCCTAGCGCACGCGGCCCGGTAGCCAGGGCCAGTTCCAGCCCGTCAGTGACGGGTAGTTGGGGTCGACCGTGTCGGACGCCAGGTCCCAGCGCCAGTACAGGTTGTCCCTGAAGAAGTAGGCCTTGCCGTTGTTCCACACCACGGCGGCGTCGACGGATTCGGGGCCGAGGCCGGGCCAGAACTGGCCGATCGGCAGCGGGTAGCCGTCGTCTACCTCGTCCGAGACGATGTCGTAGCGTAGGTACTGTCCGTCGCGGAAGAAGTAGGCCTTGTTGTTCGGCCACACGACCACTGCGTCGACGCCGCCCGGCCCGAGGCCCGGCCAGTTGCCCTCGATCGGCAGCGGGTAGCCGGGGTCGACGCGGTCGGTCGCGATGTCGTAGCGCATGTACTCCGAGTCGCGGAAGAAGTAAGCCTTGCCGTTCGGCCACACGACACCGGAGTCGATCCGGTCGTCCCAGAGCCCTGGCCAGTTGCCTGCGATCGGCAGCGGGTAGCCGGGATCGACACGGTCCGTCGGGTTGTCGTAGCGCATGTACTGCGAGCCGCGGAAGAAGTAGCCTTTGTCGTTGGGCCAGAACACTGCGGCGTCGAGGCCGTCGTTCCACAGGAACGGCCAGTTCTCGGCGATCGCGCGCGGGTAGGCGCCGTCGGCGCGGTCGGTCGCAATGTCGTAGCGCATGTACTGCCAGCCGCGCAGGAAGTACGCCTTGCCGTTGTTCCAGACGACGCCGCCCTGGATGCCGTCTCCCCACAATCCCGGCCAGTTGCCGGCGATCGGGAGCGGGTAACCGGGATCGACGCGGTCCGCGGCGATGTCGTAGCGCCAGTATTGCGTCCCCCGGAAGAAGTACGCCTTCCCGTTCGGCCAGACGATCACTGAGTCGATCGCGTCCCAGCCCAGCCCTGGCCAGAACTGCCCGATCGCGAGCGGATAGCCGTCGTCCACGCGGTCCGCGGCGATGTCGTAGCGCATGTAGGCCTTATCGCGGAAGAAGTAGGCCTTGCCGTTCGGCCAGACGACGCCCGCGTCGATGCGGTCCTCCCAGAGGCCCGGCCAGTTGCCTGCGATCGGCAGCGGGTAGCCGGGGTCGACGCGATCGCTCGCAACGTCGTAACGGAAGTACTTTCCCGCAGTGAAGATGTACATCTTGCCGTTGGGCCACATCACCGGCGCGGTGAGCATCCGGTCCGCGAGCGCTTCGACCATGTACTCGTGGTTGTCGGCGTTGCGGATCGCGTCCTGTGGACGGGTCTGCGCGAGGTTGTGGGCGCCGCTGTGGCCGTACGCGATGTCGGCGGTGCCCGCGACGGCGTGGCTCCACTCGTGCACGAAGACGCCGAACTTGGAGTCCCAGCCGGTCGCCGGCGCGGTGAACCACAGCGAACAGAGTGAGATGGTGTCCGAGCCGGGGTACGTGTAGGCGTACCAGTCGGCAGAGCAGTCATCCGGGGTGCCGTCGTAGGTGTGGTCGCTCTCGAGCCTCGCCCGGATGGTCGCGAACTGGTTCCTGATGGTCTGGTAGCGCCCCGGGTCGTCGGCGCCGAACCATTCGCTGTAGAGAGCGTTGTCGGTGCGGTGGCTCCAGCTCGCGAGCTCGGCGGTCGTCGCGTCGAGCCAAGCCTTCATGTTGTCCTCGGCGGCGAATGCGTCGTTGAACCAGTCCGGCGTCGCATCGCCCGTGTCGCCGCTCGGGAAGCCGAAGATGAACGCCGCCGGCTCGGCGTCGTCGCCGAGTCGCCGGGTGAGGCGGTTCTCAGCGGCGTCCCTGGCGAAATCGCCGTGGCCGCGTCGCGACCGCGCCGCGTCCCGGGTGCGCGCCCGCTGGCCGCGCGTGGGCCGGGGCTCGCCCGCGGGTAGGAGCTCGAAGATCGCGGAGTAGGGCTCCAGGCGAAGCTCCTCGTGCTCTTCGCGCCGGCGAGCCCTATAGGTCGGGCCGGCTTCCCGGATCGCGTCCGGGAAGTGAATGTAGAGCGTGGCCGTGTAGGTGCCGGGATCCTCGAACGCGTACGACTCCGAGAGGTCAAGCTCCTCCGCGACGGTCTCCCCGGGCGCGATGGTCCGGTACGACTCGGGCGACGGTTCACCGCGCTTCACGAGCCGTCCGTCGTAGGGAATCACGCGGTCGTCGTGGCGCAGCTCGAGGAAGTTCATGACCTCGCCGCCGAGCGGCGTGTCCCAGGTCAGGAGCGTGTAGGCCTCCGCGCCCGTGTTCTCGATCTCGTACCGCAGCGTGACCGGCTCGCCGAGCCGATAGGTCGGCTGCATGTGGATCGATTGCCGAAGGTCGTCGAGCATGTCGCCCTCCTGACGTCGTGGTCAGACCGGCCATCGAGAATTCTTGTAGGGCGATCCTAACTCCAGTTAGTCAACGAGCGTTGAGCCGACAAACAGGAGTCTCCCGCGATGCCGGACTCGCTGCTGCAGATCGCGAGAAGCGAAAGCGGGCCTCGACAAGAGGGCGCGGCCCCTGCACCGAGCGAACCATCTGGCCCCGTGAGCTCGTAGCACTACGAGACACCATTAGTGCTGTATGGACCTCGCACTCCGGTTCCTAGTGCGAGGCCACTCTCGCTTTCACGCGAAGGCGGAGGTGTTGCCTGCTCGGATCTTCCTTCGCTGTGCGACGCCTCGGAGCTGCGCGCCAGCCCGGCTAGCAGCGGTGCGCTCGGCGGTCGTGTCCTCCTCGACTACCCTCCGACGGCGCCGGCGCCTCTGGCTTGCCAACTGTTCATCGTGCCTTCCCCGCATTCGACCAACCTGCCGTCTCGGGCCTCGTCAGGCGCAGAGGCCGACCTCGTCGAGCGCGCATTCGAAAGGGCTCGCCAAAGCCCAAGGAGGCGCCACCTTGCGTTCGCGGCCGGGAACTCCGAGCGACTCACACACTATCTCTTCCGCTATCCGGCGAAGTTTCACCCCCCCGTCGTGCGCCAGCTCATCACCGACCTCACGGGCGACGGGGAGCTTCTCTACGACCCGTTCTGTGGCAGTGGGACGCTGCTGGTCGAAGCGCGTGTTGCCGGCCGCCACGCCTTGGGTTCTGACGTCGACCCGCTCGCCGTATTCATCAGCGCGGTTAAATCGCGTCCACTGGCCGAGCGCCGCCTACGTCGCGACCTCGGGGCGCTGATGCCTGCGCTTGTCGCCCACCGTCGAAGCGCGGCCGAGTACGAGCGGCTGCAATTCGACGACATCGCGCGTGACGAGTGCGCCTCCCAGCTCGACTCCCTCTGGGCGCCCGCGATTCCTAACATTGAGCACTGGTTCAGGCGTTACGTCATCGTTGACCTCGCGCGCATCTTCTGCGCGATTCACCAAGCGCCCATCCCTGAAACGTCGCGCAGGTTCTTCTGGCTGGTGTTCGCCTCGATTGTCAGAGCCGCCAGCAACGCCGACCCCGTGCCGGTCTCTGGCTTGGAAGTGACGTCGCACATGAAGCGCATAGACGCTGCAGGCCGTGTGATCGATCCCTTCGCGTTGTGGGAGCGCGCTGCGGAGAAGGCCATCCGCGACATGGGCGCGTTCCACACGGCAGCCGCGCCGGGCATCCGCGCGTCTGCGGTGACGGCGGACGCAACATGCCTCCCTGCCTCCGTCAAGCGGCGCGAGGTCGCTGCGATCATCACCTCACCGCCGTATCACGGGGCCGTCGACTACTACCGCCGGCACCAGTTGGAGATGTTCTGGCTGCGCCTCGTGTGGGATCAACAGCAAAGGCTGCGCCTCTTGCAGCGCTACATTGGCAGGACGAAGGTCGCAGCGCGCCACCCGCTAGTGCGCGCCAAGGTAGGTCTACCTGCACCAGAGGCTGTAGTTGAGCAACAGATGCGCGAGGTGGACGCGTCCCGTGCGGATGCATTCCGCCACTACTGCGTGGCCATGGGCCGAGTGTTCGGCCAGCTCGCACGCGTTCTCAAGGCGTCATCTCCGGCGGTGTTGGTGGTGGGTCACAGTATCTGGCGTGGCACCGCGCTGAACACGTCCGACCTCTTCGCAGAGCTCGCCGGACCGTACTTCCGACTGGAAGAGGTGCTCGACTATCCGGTCAAGAACCGCTACATGTCCTATGCGCGCCACAACGGCGCGAGCATCGACCACGAGTATGTCCTCGTCCTGCGACGGACGAAGACCGCCGCGACTTGACCGACGAGCAGACCGACACTCCGGCCGAACCCAAAGAGCCAGCAGAGGGAACCCTCGCCGCCGCGCTCGACGCCGCGGCCGAGTTTCAGGAGAACGTAAGCGTAGAAGTCGCTTACGAGGTAATCCAGCTGCTATCCGCGCAGCTGTATTCCTCGCCGCTGAAGGCCATCGAAGAGCTTGTCGTCAACTCCTGGGACGCCGACGCGAGCGAGTGCCGCGTGTTCGTCCCACCGCCCGAGATCCTCACGGAGGGCGACTCAACGACCGCGATCGCGGTGCTTGACAATGGACACGGCATGACCATCGAGGATCTGCGGAACCTCTGGCACGTCGGGCTCTCGAGCAAGCGCGACGCGAGCTGGGAGCAGCGAGCAAAGCGCACTCAGATCGGCAAGTTCGGCATCGGCAAGCTGGCGAGCTATGCGATCGCGCGCCGCGTGACCTACTTGACCAAGTCCGCCGAAGAGCCGCCGCGCGGTGTCACGATCGACTTCGAGAGCTTCCGTACGGCGACCGCCGACCACGGGGAGATTGAGCCAGTCACGTTGAGGATGATGCGCCTCGACGATCCCGCACAGCTTCTAGCCGGGCCCCAGATGGTGTCCCTCCTGCAGGGTCTGGACCCCCCGCCCGACAAGCTCGCCGAAGCGGGATGGGACCACTGGACACTCGTCGTCCTTGAAGCGCTGAAGGAGAAGGCCGTGGACGTCCGCACCGGGCGTCTGCAGTGGGTGCTGAGCACGGCAATGCCCGCAGCCTCAGACTTCAGCCTTTACCTCAACGGAAATGACGTCGGGAGCTCCAAGCTTGAAGGTGAATTCCCGGTTGACTTCACGGTCGCTGAGATTCCCAAGAAGCGCTTGGAGTCGTTGAAGGATACAACCGGCCAAGAGTGGTCGGTTGTCGATGACCGTCTTGTCTGTAAGTCCTTACCAACCGGAGTTTCTGGTCGCATCCGCGTAGCCGACCGGTCGCTGTACGCGGCGAGCGGCAAGAGCGAAGATCTCGGACGGAGCCACGGCTTTTTCGTCCGCGTCCGCGGTCGACTAGTCAATGAAATCGACCCGCTCTTCGGCACTAAGCCCCAGTCCTTCACGACCTTCTACAACCTGCTGGCCGAAGTCGAAGCGGACGACCTCGACAGCTTCATTACTGCACCTCGAGACGACCTCGTCCAGGCCGTTGAGAAGGAGCACTTCCGGTCACTGCTGCTCGAGCTCTTCAACGAGGCCCGATCCCGTTACGAGGACAAGATCAAGGAAGGCGAGGAGAAGGAGGCCAACAAGCGCGAGGAGTCTCGCAGCTACGTCAACCCGCGCCTCGTCGAACGACCCGTCGCCGACGTCCTCGTCAACGAGGGCTCCGCTCAGCAGCGGGCAGACTGGATCCTGCTTGACCCGAGCGATGACGACGAGGCGCTCGGACGGCTGATTGAGAGTCTCTATGAGGAGCCAGCTGAGCGCCGCCACTACTCCTACCGATACACGGCCGCTGGGCGCCAGGGACCCCTCGCACGGTTCGATCCAGACGAGGCCCTGTTTTGGGTCAACGAAGACCACGACCTGGTGATTGCCAACGAGGAGAGCCCCGAGGCCCGCCGGCTGCTCGAGGTCATGGTCACCGCCGAGGCCATGCTTGAGGTCTACCTGCGTGAAGCCGACGTGGACCCGAGGGTCGTTGCCTACGTTCTGTCGCGCCGCGACCAGCTGCTTCGAAGCCTCTCGCGTGACGAGCTCTACTCGCTCAAGGCGATCGCGACCTCGATCCGCGATGCTCGTGACTCTGCCAACGACCTTGAAATCGCCGTCGTCGGGGCGCTTCGCTCGCTTGGGTTCGTCGCCAAGCACATTTCCGGTTCTGGCACGCCGGACGGAGAGGCACGCTACGAGGTCTACGGGCCCGAGCGCGTGTCATTCACGTTGGAAGCGAAGTCGTCGGCTGACGTGCCGTCGCTGGGCAATCTTGACTTCGCGGGCCTCCGTCAACATTACGAGGACAAGCGGGACGAGGGCGCGGCTGGATGCCTCCTCGTTGCCCCAGACTATCCCGGCCGGGATGAGCCCGAGGAGGGCCAGGTTGGCAAGCGCGCCACTACTCAGAACGTCTCGTGCTGGACCGCCGAGGGCCTAGCCTCAGTCGTCGAGGCCGCCGAGGTCAGACACATCACGGCCGAGCAAATCCAGAAGATTGTGCTCACTCAGTTCACACCGGCTCAGGTTGAGTCCGCGATCGAGGAACTGCTCAGCGACCCAGGATGGACGCGACGTGATCTGTACGTGGCGATTCTCGAAAGCCTGGTGGCACTCGAGGGGCACATGCCGAACACCCCGCGTACCGTCGACATGCTCGCGGCGCAGATCGCCATGCGATCCGGGTTCGCCGGAATCGAGCGCAGCGATGTCCTCGACGCTGCTGAGCAGATGGCGCAGGCCAGCAAGGGCATGCTGCACGTCACCCGCAGCGACGGCGCGATCCGCGTGCCCGGTGCGCTCGACGAGCTGCGCAGGCGGCTCAAGGACATGACTGGCGAAGACGGTAAGCCGCGACGCCGCGGGACGTTTCGTAACCGCGACAGCGGCTAGAGGTCGAATCACTGTGTGGGGCTCAATCGCGCCGATCTCCGGGACAGGCTAGGGGCGCCATCGGTTCGCGCGACAACGAACTGTCGAGGCCGCCGAGCCTGGAGTGGCTTACCCCTGACGTCGCCGGAGTCGGATCCGGTTTGTGCCGTCGGTGGTGCCCTCGAAAAGCTCCGGGTATCTCGCCGCGCGAGCGCGCATCTGCGCTGGAGGTAAGGGTTGACGGTCCTTCCGCCGGTAAAGGTGACGCTCGGTGATTACGCGCGCCACCTCGTGCACCGGGACCCAGTCGGCCCCGTAGTCCTTAAGCACGACCAGCATCGCTTCGTGAAGCTTGGGCCGCTTCGGGACGATCGGATCAGTGTTGATGAGTTGAGCTACGCGCTGGTGGCTTATACCGACGGCCGCCGCGATCTCACGAACCGAGAGTCCGCCGTGATAGTTCCTTGCCGGATCGTCAAATCGCGCTCGCTTTCGGCTTGTGTGGCCACCGCCCTAGCGCGGGCGGACTTCATCCCCGCTTCTAGGAGCGCTCGCTCATAGTTCATTTGCCTAGCGTACTAGCCGCCAGCAATTGGTCTAGCGCAGGTGACAGGCGACCCCGAGTCGGCTGCGGCCAGCGGATGGCTTGTCATAGAGATGTGTGGCTGCTGCTTCGCGCGATTGCGCAAGCCACGTCGGCCTGACGCCAGACCCCTCCTAATCGTCCGGCACCTCAACGACCTTGGACTTCGGCGCGGGATCCTGCGCCACGGGCCGCAGTGCCGGCGGCGGGGCGGGAGCGTCGGCAGCCAGCGAGCCCGGCATCGCCTCGAGCTCCGCGACGAGGCCCTGGACGCCCTTCATGAGCGCGTCAGCCTTGGCCCGCTGCTGCGCGTTCATCTCGTAGCTCGTCGGCTTGGGCGGCGCCGGGCCGGACAGCAGGTCGACGAAGTCCAGCGCCGGTGCGGTCGGGGCCGCGACGTATCCCTGCGCGAGGGTGCCCAGCGCATCGGACATGGCCAGCAGAGCGATCCTGAGCCTGACCCAGCGGTGGTCGTCCCACGAGAGGTCTCCGGGATCGACCACGGGTGCGCCGAAACGTGCGACGAGCCGCTGGCCCGCCGCACGGCCACGGGCGGTCAGCGCCTGGATGACCTTCGGGTCCATCTTCAGGTTCATCCCGCCCTCGGTGTCCGTAAGGCTGACGTGCACGACACGGTCGCGGTAACCCGCCGCGCGCATCTGCGCGTCGTCGACACGGTTCTGCATCGTGCGGACGACGTTGCCGAGGAAACCGACGAGGTCGTCGTCGAAGCGGTACCACCAGTCGAGGATGCCCGCGTTGTGGCGGTCGGGCATCCAGACATTCTCTGCCTCGTCATCCGAGCGTTCGCCGTCGGGGTGAAAGTCGCGCAGGTTCAGGCCGACGGTCGGATGGCCGGGCAGGAGGGTGTCGAAGAAGTGCACCGGGAAGTTGCTCGAGATCCCGCCGTCGGAGAACCAGCAGCGCTCGGACTTCACGCGCGGGCGCGCGCCCGCGAGCGCTTGCCGGCGCTCGTCGTCCTCCGCGGCCGCGTCCCACTCGGCGGCGTTCTGGCCCAGCCATGCCTGGCACGCCGCAGCGGCGTCCTGGTTCGCCTTCCGGCTGAAGTCGACGCGCCACAGCGGCACGGCGCTGAGTAGGACGGGGAAGGACAGGCTCATCCGGGTCGCCACGATCACCGGGAGGTCCGCCGGGTGCGGGAGGGGACGCAGCGGAAGCAGCTGTTGGCGGCGAAGCTGCTGTCGTCTGGTCCGCGCCGGCTGCGCGTCGAACGGCGGGGGGTTGGCGATCATCCAGCGCACGACACGCTCCGGGAATAGCTCCCGGAACTCCTGCGGGCTGAAGAAGTACTCGCGGCTGGCGCTCGGCCACCGCTCCGCCCGGTGATTGGTGACGTTCGTCGTCATCATCTCGAGCCGCATCCACGGCGCGTCGGGGTCTGCCGCTGCCGGGTCACCCTCCGGGCCCGCCCACAGATGACCGAAGGTGAGCGGTTCGTCGTCTTCGCCATGAGTTCGGCCGGCCGCACCGTCGATCAGGTCCGCCAGCCAGGGGGTCAGCGCCAGGTGCTTGGAACGGTGGCCGGGCATGCCCGAACAGAGCCCAAGCTTGTTGCTCGCGACGTGCCGGGTGGCGATCCAGGCGGCCCGCGCCGCCACGGTCAGCACGGCTCCGCCGCAGGCGATCACGATGCCCCCCGCGATCGCCGCGATCTCGAGCGCGCCGCGGCCGTCACGAATCGCGAGGTACACGAGCGCCGCGCCCGGTAGAGCGCCGAGCAGCATGGTGAAGAAGAACTGGCGCGCGGCTGCCAAACCGATCCATAACGGCTTGCCCCGCTTGTGCGAGATGGCGGCCAGCAGCAAGGCGTGCAGGCGGCAGGTCGTCTTCTGGGGCTGGAACAGGTTGGCCAGGTTGCCGTCGGTCCCGATCCAGGTCGGGAGGTCGGCGAGCTCGTCGTAGCCGCCCGTCGCCCGGCCGTACTCGGCGGCCGCCGCCGCGGCGGCGGCGATGGCTCCGGCCGATGTCCCACCGACGTTGCGCAGCCGGTACGCGGCGGCGAGCTCGCACACAGCGTGCGGATAGACCACCCCGCTGGTGATGCCGCCCTTCATGACGACATCGCAGAAGGGTTCGGGGCGCTGTGTGGGAACGTTCGGCTGAGGTGGGGTGCGTGCCGCGGCGACACCAGTCATGGCCGGCCAATCCTCTTCGGTTCCCGGCGAGAAGTCCACCCTGCACTCTTGCGTCGGCCCGCCTCGGCCTGGCGGTATCGCAATGCGCGATGAGTGGCGGCAGGAGCGCGCGGCGGCGGGTGCCTGCTCCGACTAAGCGGAGGAGTGTCGGTCGATTTTCAAGCTCGCTGTCGCTTGCGCGAGGACAGCGGAGCGCGTTTACGTCGAGGTGGCCCGGCACGGTCACGAGGTGAGTGCTCGTAGCACTAGGGGTTGGCATTAGCCGCAAATTAGAAGGGACTGGTCACAGCAGTCCCAGCCCCAGTCTGGCCAGGCGAGGCGCCTTGTTCAGTTAACAGGCACGTCGCGAGACCAACATCGCGCTGGAACCTGGCGGTCCCGAACTCTGCTCGTGGCTTGAGCGAGCAGCCACAGAGGGCCTCAGCCGGACCGTATGCAGCCCGTTTGGGCGCCGCTCACCGGCGTGGTGCGGACCACGACGTCGCGACTCATCTCTACGAGCGACGGCACCCAGCCGAGCACCCGAGGACGAGTCACATCCGGGTTAGGAGACCCACACGTTGGACGGCCAGGGCGGATCTATGTCGTGCACGGGCATGTCCGGTCGCAGCGGGTCGCTATAGATCTGGATTCCGAACACGTCGAGGCGCACCGCGACTGAGGATGTCCCCGCGATCACGCCGGGCTGATAGGTGAAGCGAACTTCTCCGTGGGGGATCACGTCTGTGGGGACGGCTGCCGAAGCGTTCGCGGGGCCGCTGCCGATCACCCTCGCCCGCACGTCGTCAAGGTCTGCGTCGAAGGCGAGCTCCGGTCCATGGTCGAGGTAGATGAACTCGATGGCCATCTCCACAGCGCGTGCGTGATCAGTCGGGCTCGCTTCTTCTTGAAGCGACCGATCGGAAGGTTGGCCGTGTACTCCCCCGGGCGAACCTCCTGGATGTCGGCGGGTGCGCCAAACACCGACAGCTCCCGCGGCGCCGTGAAGGCTAGCGTGGCCTTGCCGGACCTCAGCGTCACGCCGGTGCCCCGGCGCGTGGGCACACCCCGTTCCGCCCGCAGGAGCTGGATGGGCTCGAAATCCACGAGCGCCTGGTCCGCGTTCGCGAAGCCGACCGTTGTTGCAGCAGTCGCACACGACGCCGGGCGTCAGCACCTTCTCGGTGTGCCAAGTCCGGCGGGAATGACGTGTTCCTCGCTCGTGAAACCCCCATCGTGCTGGCGGCAGAACAGGCACCCTTCGGCGTGAAGGGCCCCGCTCCGGGTAGTGGACACGGCCGGCATGCGTTCTACATTAGGTATGCCTGCCACGGTCCAAGAACCGAGTTGATCACGATGCTCGTTCGACGCTCCCGGCGAGCAGGACGCAGTCGATCTGTCGACTTGGTCCCGCTCACGTGGTCCCCGGCCGCCCCTCGTCCGTGAACCTCGGGGCCCGGAGACGTGGCGCAGCCCGGTGCCGAGAAACACGGCGCGAGCGGTGCGGAGTAGGGGGTGTCGTTGAGGTCGCCCAAGACGATCTGCTGCTCGCCTGGCGGACCAGCCGCCTAGCGATCTTCGCGCCCCGCTCGGCCTGCAGCAGAGAGCGAAGGTGAGCTAAGGGCGACGCTAAGCCGCCGAGGCCCGGGCGTCGGCGAGTCGTTCGAGTTGGCTGTACCGCTCTGCTGAAACGATCACGGCACGCATTTGGTTCCGCTGGGTAAGGACGAGCTTTTCCACGACTCCCTGCTCAAGTCGGGGCAAGAGCCGGTTGAGCTCGCGCATCGCTTCGCGCACCGTGCACAGCTCGTCGTTTCTGACTCGCATCTCGCCCATGTGGTTCCTCTCCCTTTCGTGGCCACTGGGGCGAGCCTACGGGCGTGTCAGGACAGTTGTCGACGTTTGCGTCACGGACGTCGACGCCTTTCCGTCCGAAGCTTCGGGGACAGTTTCGCGGCGAGAGGATGGAAGGCACCAGCCGCATGAACAGCCACATCGTCACCTACGACCTGCTCGGCACGACTGAGAGCTCGGCTGAGTACGAGCGGCTGATCAAGCGGATCAAGACGTACGCTTGGGCGAAGCTGCAGTATTCGGCGTTGATCATCCGGAGTTCGGACTCTGCTGTTCAGATCCGGGGACTACCTCGCGGCCGCGATGGACAGCAACGATCGGCTGTTCGTCGCCAGGTTGAGCGGCGAGGCTGCGTGCCACAACGCCACCTGTACCAACAACTGGCTGAGGACAGTCTTAGGGGTGCGGAAAGGGGGCTCGACGATGCATTCTGAGTGGCACGAGCGAAGGGCCCAGAAGCTGAGGGATGAGGCAGCGAAGGAACTCGGAAAGCGGGCAGACTTCGAGAAGAAGGCTGCTGAGGCGGAGGAAAAGGCGTTTAAGGCCGAGGAGGCCGCGACCAAGGCTTCCTCGGACAGCATGCGGCGTTCAAAGCTCAGCGACGCAAAGCGTCGGCGAGATGACTGCAGCCGAGCTCGTACGCAGGCTGCTAAGCACTCGAAGCGTGCGGCCGAGGCGACGAGCAAGGCTGGAGGCGAGGAGAAGGCCGCCGCTTCGGCGCGTAGGACCGAGCACAACGCGAAGGAGCGTCGGGCTGAACAGCAGCGCAAGAAAGAAGCCCGCGAGCGCGAGCGCGCCGAGCAGGCGGAGCGCCGACGGCACCGGGGCGAAGAGGCGCGGGTCGAAGCTCTCGAACGTCGTACGCACAACGTGGAGGCGGTCTTGACGGCCGCCCGCGCCGCGGCACCCGCGAAGGTGACCATCCTCTTCCTCGGCGGGAGTCCACGGACGGAGCGTGGCCCCGATCTGCGTCTCGATCGTGAGGTGTGGGAGATCCGCGACAACCTCTTGCGAACCGAGTTCCGAGACATCATCAACTTCGAGGTGCATCCCGCGGCGCGGCTAAGCGACGTGACCGAAGCGCTGAACCGCTACAAGCCCGATGTTGTGCACTTCAGCGGCCATGGCTCGGACAACTTCCTCGTGTTCGATGACCCACGCGGAGATCCTCAACCCGTGGACTTCTCGCACTTCGGGATGCTGCTCCAAGCCGCTGTCAAGCCAATCCGCCTCGCGCTGTTCAACGCCTGCAATTCCTCGGAGCAGGCTGAGATGGCATGCGACTTCATCGACGCTGCAATCGGGATGGAGACCTCGATCGACGATGAGGACGCCAAGGCCTTCGCCGGTACTTTCTACAACTCGCTTGGCTATGCGAACCCCGTGGGGATCGCGTTCAGGCAGGCTGCTGCTCACGTCACCTCGACCCGCGGAGTACTGAGCGGGACACCGCAGCTCTACGTCAAGCACAACATTCGCGCCGATGAGATGGTCATCGTCGCCCCACCGCATGTCTAGGTCGCCGGGGGTCCCATGCGCAGTGGCGGGTACCGACGCAGCCACTCGAATGGTAGTTAGGTCAACCTCGGTCAGCTAGAGAGGCTTTAGTTTGGGCGCCCTTTCGCTTGGCCTGCCGGCCCGAGCGTTTGGGTAAGGCCCAGGCGCGGGTTGGGCGCGAGGCAGGACATCGCTCGCGGATTGCTCGACATTTCGCATCCGGAATTCTCGAGGACGACATCCCGAAAGCGGGGCTTCCCGCGTTTTCATCGCGCGACGGTATCGGCCCCAGGGCAGATCGCCGCGCTTTTGGCGCTATGCCCGACCAGCGGGGCTTGGGACTTCTGTATCGGCGTCCTTAATCCGTCCCGATCGGGTATGGACCACAACCACGCCCCCGCCCGCGTCCCTGACGAGTTCCTTCGCACTGTTCTCGGCATCGCGCTTGCGGACGAACGGGACCGAGTTCGCCGGCCTCTCGCCGTCGCCAGCGGGTTCTGGAACGATATTCCAGCCGCCGTTCTCTCCCGGCACAACGTGGACTCGCTCGGCCACAGCGTCTCCTCTCAGTCGCTTACTCTGCTCGTTAGGTCGGACGGATGCGAGCTGGCGGGACCGGCGATCGACAAGCCTCGCCACTCATGAACTCGGTCCATAGGGCGATCCTCCGGCTGGCTCGAAGAGTCTGCTGTACAGAGTCAGGGCCTGGCCTTCGGTCATGCTCGCGATGTGATCGCAGGTTGCGCGCGCCAGTGCGCTCTGGTTGTCGCGGTCTGAGTCGAGATCGGGGCGCATCGATCGTGGGAAGAGTAGGAAGCGATGTCGCGCTGGCGCCTGGGTGGAGTCGAAGAGCGCCTCGAAGAGGCGAGTGATGATTTCCTCGCCCTTGTGGAAGAGCGCGGCGGTACGGTCGTCACGGAGGATGTACTCGATGGTGATCGACTTCAACACCTGATTCTCGATGCGGATCTCTTCGGGGATCCTCAGCTGGAAGTCGAAGGAGGTTGCAACTTTCTTTGGACATTCAACGTCGACCGCGCTCGCGAACTTGTCGATGTAGCTGCGGGTCACCTCACGCATGATGTCCTTGGGGATCTCCGGCTCCCAGGGTGCCAGCTCGCGTGCGAGCCCGTCGAGGTGACCGGCCACGGTATCTTGCGACGGCGGGCCGTCTTGAAACCTGATCGGGGCCCCGCAGACGCTGCGCCAGATTGTCTCGACGAAACGGTCGCTGTCCCAGGTTGCCGGGCGCAGGTAGCCGCTTGCGACTCCGTCCTCGAGGTCGTGAACCGAGTACGCGATGTCGTCGGCCCAGTCCATGATCTGGCATGGCAAGGTGCGCGGCGGGGCGTGGTTGCTCGCCTCCGTCAGGAGGCGCAGGCCGGTGCCTTTGAACAACCACTCCTCATAGGCATCGGCGTCGTCGCCGTAGAGGTACTTGCCGTTGGCGCCCCGGCGGAACGGGTACTTGATTAGGCCGAGTACGGACGCCCGGCAGAGGTCGAGCCCCTCGTAGTCGGGGTGCTTCTGCTCGAGCCTGGTGACGATCCGAAAGCTCTGAGCATTTCCCTCGAAGCCCCCGTGCTTCTCCATCAGCCGGTCGAGCGCGTCCTCTCCGGTGTGGCCAAAGGGGGGGTGCCCGAGATCGTGACCAAGGCAAGCGGCCTCGACCAGGCTACCGGGCACCCCTAGAGTCTTCGCCAAGCCGCGTCCGATCTGTGAAACCTCGATCGAGTGGGTCACCCGCGTCCGCAAATAGTCCGCGGTAGCAGGAGCGAAGATCTGGGTCTTTCCCTGGAGGCGACGGAAGGCGATGCTGTGGATGATCCGCGCTCGATCGCGCTCGAATCTCGAGCGCTTGTCGGCATCGCTTTGCGAAGGGCTGTCCGTGTGGACCCGCTCGGTCTCTCGGGCTTGGAGCCAGTCATAGCTCTGCGCGGGCTGAGCGATTAGCGGACCGTATCGCTGCCTAGTCCCCCGGACGGGCGGCGTCTGCATTTTCTGCGACAAGTAATCTCCGGCGGAGCGGCGGCTCACCGGCCGGGCACAGCACAATTCGAACGAGGCCTTATGCGACGGCGCCCCGGGCGGCACCTTCCCTGCGCGTCGCTGGCCGCTGGCGAGAGCAAGGGCCAAAAAGGACACCTGGTCGGACGCGATCAAGCGCCGCCGTCCAGTTCGGCAGTCTGGCGGGCGCTTGACGCGACTCTCTCAACGTGGCTCCGCGCGGGTCCTGGCGGGGGTGAGCTCAGTCGTAGCCGGGCCGTCGAGCCCACCCTCGATCGGCGAACGGACGCGTGGTGCCGCGAGCAGTAAGAGCGCTGCCTCCAGCAAGACGGCAGAAGGCACATTGGCGAGCCGCTCGGGCGGATCCATAGGCCGTCCGGGGACCTGCATGTCGTCCGGGCCAGCAACCCTGCTCCACTACCGGTGCAGCCAAGCTGAGATGGCCCGCGGTCGAACCACCGAACCTCCGGGGGCGGGGGTGGTCGGTGGCCGACTACACAGAGCGAGACCGACGCGGCCGAGCGAGGGGTTTCCTTGGCTCGAAACGAGCCGTAGCCGTCGCAGCCGGGCTTCCCAGACGTATACGGCATCGATGGGTTCTTGCCAATCGGCACTCCAACGTGTAGCCGGCGGGCGGCTGGGAGCGCCCCCCTGGTCACCGGGGCGCCTGCTGCCGAGCTCGGCGCAGGGCGAGCGGGGGTGGGTGTTGGAACGGGCGAGGAGAGAGATTTCTGTCGCTCCACGGCGGGCCCGAGTGCGGGCTGTGGCCCGGCGTGTGGCTCGGGCCAACGGGCTGCGTAATCCCCGCGTCGGCGGTGCGTTTTCCGCGAGGCGTGGGCCAGCGCGTACTCGCAGGCTCCGGTTCAGGGCGCTTCGACTCACGCGCTGTCACCGCTCGTTCTCGATCGGAGCGAGCCCGCCGCGCGAACGGGTCAGGCGCCCGTCCTGGCCTGAGCCTGACCCGCGCTGAGCCGCCCGCCGTGGACCGCCCACCCTTCGGCGCACGTAGGTGATGTGATGCGCCTGCGACTGTACTCTGCGATTGGGCTGGCGCTGCTGTTCAGCTGCGGTCCTCTCGCGGCCGGTTGCGACTCGGACGAGCACGGACCGGTGGAGCCGCGCGCCACCGGGCTGCGTTGCGAGGGAGGAGCGGTGCGTGAGAGTCCTGCGGCCCCGTCGGGGCAGGCGATCGTGCTCGGCTGTGGCCGGACTCGCGCCGGAACTCGGTTCCAGCTCTACTCGTTTCGAGACGCCGGCGGGCCGTGTCTCAACATCGTCGGCCTGCCCGGCGGAACGCGTGCGTGTGGACGCGCCCCCAGCGAACGGGTACCCGCGACGACCAAGGCGATCGGCGGCGGAGTGATCGTGCGCAAGTCGCCCCACGCCCGGCTCGAGCTGTACGGCGAGACAGCATCGAACGTGCGTCGTGTCCTCCTTCGCTACCGGTTGTCACACGGCCGGCCGGACCATAGGCCGGCGACCCTCGTCAGGGTCATAGACCGCACCGCGCTGGACAAAGCTCGAATCAGCGAGCCGTTCGGCTACTTCGTGGGAGCGGTCCCACCACGGGCCGCAGGTGTCTCGGCCCTTGCACTTGACGGAGCGGGCGAACCGCTCGGCCGGCTTGGCTTCGACCGCCTCGCAGGCGGCACGCACCCCAACACCGTCTTCATCGCCAGCAAGGACTAGCCCGCCCGAGCCTCGGCCCGGCGGAGCCTCGCCTCGAGGTCGAGGTCGAGCAGCTCGTGCAGTACGTCCTCGGCCTGCCTCTCACCGCCTGCACCGCCGGGATGCCGCACTCGGCGCATTCGAAGACCATCGGCTTCTTCCGCGGGCGGAGTCGAAGCCGGGCAGAGGGCGGCCGGGCACACGTCTCGCACGTGCCTCTGGCTGGCTCGCGATCACCGAGGAGCGGCGTGCCGCACACCGAGCAGTTCGTGTAGCGCCCCATGCCTTCATCGTCGGCGCTAATCCGGACGAAAAACCGTGGAAAGCGCGCTCGGATGAGGAGGGGTAAGTGGTGTGTTGGGATGGGATCGAGCACGGGGTCCTGGGGTACCTGTGCTCGCCCGCCTGTGCCCGGCTGCCCACGCCTGCGCCAGCGCGTGATCTTCAGCGCCTGCGGCCCCGGCTCGCCGTGCTGGCTGCACTGACCTGAACCTGGGCGACCTGGCCTTTCTGACGTTCTACATTCTGCTGCTGGGCCTGGGCAGGCCGGGCTGAGGAGCGGCTGCTGAGGAGACCGGCCGGCTGGTGGAGCACCGCCTTGTGAGCAGCGCCGTGAGGAGCGGCGCCGTGTGAGAGCTACTCGTCCTCGTCCGGCTCGTCGTTGGCCGGCTCTCGTCCTCGAACAGCTCCTCGCCGCGCCGCGCGTCCTCGGGAGGCCCCGGCCGGATGGCAGCCACGATCAGCTGCAAGCGGGTCGTCGAGCGTCAAGCCAGGGACCGGCTGGCGCAGGATCAGGTCCGCCTCCACCGGCTCACCGACGAGCCGATCGCTGCGGATGCTCTCCGGCACCTGCGGGCTGTCGTAGGGCGCGATGATGCGCTCGCGGGTCGGGTCGTTCGGCAGCCCGGCCGACCACGAGTGGCGGTGCACGCCGACGGTTCCGAGCGTGCCCTCCTTCGTCGGCTCCGTGATCACGCGGTAGAGCACGCCGTTGATCGTCAGCTCGCGATCGACGGTCTTGGGCGGGACGCTCAGGCGAACGTGCTGGCGGTGGGCGAGGTCCGGCGGCAGCGTGCGCGGCTTGCTGCCGCGGGTCGCCCAGGTCAGCGTGACCTCGTTCGAGTGGACGAGTTCGCCATCTCCTCGTAGTGGCTCACCGGGGCGCCGATCTGCATCGCCTGGGCGTACAGGTCCTCACCGTCGCGCTCGATCAGCTCGGCCACTCGCTCGGCGGCCGCGGCGGTGGCATCGACCGCGAACTCGCCATCTACGTCGGCGTCTCCGAACAGCAGTTTCATCGACCCCGGCGCCATGCCGTAGAGCATCGGGGCGCGGCCGCCGCTCATGCCCTTCAGCAGCGCCGTGATGCTCTTGGCGAGCGGGAGCACGAACTCCGCCGGGGCGTAGCGGTGCGTCACCGGCCCGTCATTGATCGTGACCTCGAGCGGGGCGTTGCCGTCCGTGACGGCGTACCGCTTGCCCTCCTCGCGGGCGTCGGGATCGGGCTCGGGGATGCGTAGCCGATCGAGAGGCTGCTCGCCCTCTCCGGTGCCCTCGTCGGGCTGACCACCTTCGGGGTCCGGCTCCTGCTCGTCCGGCGGGCGCTCCTCGGAGGGCGCCATTCAGATGCGGACGATGATCGCGACCACGAGCTCCGACGCCACGGCGATCAGCGAGAGCCGCACCCAGACCTCGACCCGCTCATAGGTCGCGGCACGGGTGCCGTTGCTCTCGGTGCGGGAGCGCGCCACCCGGCTGAGCTCGGCCACGAGCTTCTTCGAGACGTACTCGCTGTCGTTGGCCGGCGCCTCGTTGAGCCACTTCACGATCGCCTCGGGCTTCAGGTCGTCCTCCGGCTTCAAGCCCTCGACGTCACGCACCTTGCTCGCCACGACGACGAGGCTGAAGCCCGCGACGATCGCCATCACGAGCAGGACGATGCGCTCACCGGTCGTGACGCCGCCCTGCGCGAACGACCCGAATGCCACCGTCTGCACGACGGCGAACACGGCAGCGGCCAGCGCGAAAGCCTGCCGGGCCTTCGTGTCAGGCGCTCCGTGATGCGGAACTCCTCGTCGACGCGCCCGCGCAGGACCGTGATCGCCTGGTCAAGGTCGGTGCCGCCGCCCTGCCCCGCTCCAGCTGGCGTTCCGCCGCCGCTCGCCGCCCGCAGCTGACGACCCTCACCTTCAGGCTGCGCGGCTAGCTCCATGCCGCTCAGTCTATGCCCACGGGGCGGCGGCAACATGCCGCAAATAGCGGAGTCGCTCACCGAGCGCGATTGCGCCCTGCGGCGGTGTCGCGGGCACTAGCGCGGACCATGATCCCGGCCTTGAACTCAACATCGCCGACGAGTTCCACACGAGTCGATCCTTCTGAACTGTGCCTGTGGAGACCCCGACTGCTCAGCGCGGCTCGGCTTTGCTCGTGAAGGAACGCAATAAGAGGTCTGCAATAGCGGGCCTCTGTAGTAGCGGGGGCCCGATTCGTCCCTCCGAGCGACGCTCCGATCGTCCAGCGATATCGCGTGGCGGCTTAAGCGACTGCATCTCACTAGCGCTCCTCGCGCCAAGCAGTAGCCGTCGGTACGCGGCGCGTGGGGTGGAGCCAACGGCGCTTTGGGGAAGCCTCCGGCGAGGTGTACTACGCCTGCCCATCCCCGGGAAGCCCTGCTACGACCGGGTTCCCTCCTTCGAGGCGCCCCACCCTTTCCTCTTCGGGGTCCCTTGGAAGCGATATGGAAGCGGATCTACGCGCGTCTACGCACGCAGGGGAGGCGCTCCTGCTTGTCGTCCAAGCGAAAGCCGCAGCCGGCGTGCAGACCGGCGTCGGGGCGGTAAATCTGGGTAGTACCCGAGCGTGAGCGTCGATCAGCGGTCCACCGAGCAGACGGCAGTGCTGCTCACTGGGGCTTCGGGCTTCGTCGGGGGTGAGCTACTGCCGGCCCTCGGGGCGGTGGGTTCGGTTCGCTGCCTCGTTCGCGACTCGACCCGCGTGGCACCGGCGAGCGATGCGCATGTCGTGGAGGCCGACCTGAGCGATGCCAAGTCGCTCACCCCGGCACTTGAGGGGATGGAGGAGGTCTACTACTTGGTCCACTCGATGGAGCCCGGCGGGAGGCAAGGATTCGTGGAACGTGACCGGATTGCGGCCACTAACTACGTACGAGCCGCCCAGCAGGCCGGGGTCCGTCGCACGATCTACCTCGGCGGGATCGGTGGTGGTGACGATGACAGCGAGCACCTGGCCTCGCGGCTGGAGGTCGAGGAACTACTCGCGGACGCGGGTCCCGAGTTCGTCGCGCTCCGTGCCTCGATGATCGTTGGGGCGGGATCGAGTTCCTTCGGCACCCTCGTGCGCATCGTCAGTCGGCTCCCCGTGCTCGCCATGCCCGCTTGGCGAGACCGGAGCACACAGCCCATCGCAATCGAGGACGTCGTCGCATGTCTCGTGGCAGCGCGCCGCGTTGAGAAGCACGACGCCGGGCCACTGAGCATCCGTACCGGCGCTGACCCGGCCGCGACTGGCGCTTCTCGTGCGAAGCGGCAGCGCCCATCGGAACTCGTCCGGCTGCTTCTCGTCCAACCCGCAACTCTCCGCGTCGCCGCTCGGCGACAAACGCGGCGAGCCATCCCACACCGGCCAGGCAAGGCAGATCGACCAATCCCGGACACCCTCGCCTGTGCCTCGTCCACGACGCCCCGACGGCGCGGGCCACCACGCGGTCGACCGCTCGGGCCCACGTTCTCCGCGATGAAGATGGGGGGATGCGACCGGCCGGACTCGGAAAGATTCACCGCACCAGTTCGCCATGCCACCGCAAGCCCGTCACCGGACGGGCTTGAGGCCGGTACCCCTCCCGGGTCGGTGCGTACAGGTGACCGCGTAGCTCGCGCCAAACCGTGGCGGACCAGCCCATGCCGAGGTGGCTCGCCTTGACCTCTACTGCGGTGGCGGCCGGGTCGAGGCAGGCTTCCCAACGGACGACCTCGTCCGATCGGGAGTACACCGCGACGAACTCGACGTCCTTCGGAAAGGGGACGGCAAGCTGCTCTCGAGCATCGGCACAGCATGCTCCTCGGATGCAGCTGAGGCGGAAGAGGCCCGGGACGCCCACGGTGCCGAGAAGTCCGACCACGCCGATCGGCAGTAAGCCCTGCGGGTGCACGGCGAGCTGGTCGCGAACCGGGGAGCCGAGCGTCACCAGTCGCTCCACCAGATCGGGCCGGCGCGCGGCCAGAACGCGCCCGAGGGTACCGCCCCGGCTCTGGCCGATGATGACGGCCCGATGTCCGGTGCGGTCCACGGCCTGCTCGAGCTGCCGCTCTATGCCTTCGAGGGCACGGCTCATGCAGTCGACGTTCCACACCAGTCCACTTCTGGTGGCGTCCCAACCGCCCGACCTCAACCAGCATGCCATCCGGGACAGGCTCGGGTCGCCCGCCAGGAACCCGGGAACAAGCAGCGCCGCCCGATCATCCCCGCTAGGGGGCTCGGGCCAGCTCTCGGGATCGCGCGTGGACTGCCACTCCCTCAGAGTGCGGTAGAGGTAAAGCGAGGGCTGCGGGGGCAACCTCAATGCACGCCCCGCCCGTAAGTCGTAGGGCCGATGAGTAGTTCCTGCTGGTCGCTCATGCGTCGGCGGTTTGCTGTCCGTGTGTTCGGCTCAAGAAAGCGCATCGGCTCTCGGCGGCGGGTTCGACGGCAGCCGGTCAGGCGATGAGAAGTAGCCCAGTGATGTGGATCGCCGCGTCGACGTCGGGCTCGATGCCGGCGACGGGGTCGTTGTAGATGAATCCCTCGGTCATGCGCGTGATGGCGTAGGCGAGCGTGTCGGCGGGGGCGCGGAGCGGCATCCCGTGCACGTTGTGTTCGAAGGTGAGTAGCTCGGTGATCATCTGGAGGGCGTCGCTTTGGGGGAGGCTTCCGCGCTGGGTGAGCAATCGGAGCGCGAGCGGCGTCTCGGTTTGAATGAAGTGCCGCAGCGGTGCGAACGACGCGAGCTGCTCGACGTAGAGGCGCATGGCCGCGAGAAAGCGCTCCGCACCTTCGAGCTGTTCGGTCCTTGCGAGTGCGTCTTTGAAGGTGTTCTGGCTCAAGTAGGTCAAGAGGTCGGCCAGGAGCTGGTCGCGCGGTCCGGTCCACCGGTAGAGCGTCGCCTTGGAGATGCTGAGCTCGTCCGCCAGGCGGCCCATGTCCAGCCGCGGGCCTCGTATGAACGCGCGAACCGCGGCGCGGAAAGCATCGGCCGGCGTCGCGGCACGCGGCTCGGTCCCGGTTTCTGCGCTACGCATGGCGAGATAGGCCGCGGATCGCGCGCCCGCAGCTGCCGTCGCGGATGGAGGGGAGGAGGGCATCGTCGTTGCAGCTTAGAGACACAATGGACGCTTAGCCTGTTCGCCTCGTAGACATGCGCCTTTTATATATGTATGGTTCCGATACGGATTTTGATTTCGTATCAAGGGAGAGTGTTGTGACTCGCTCCGTTCTCACTAGCCGCCTGGTGTGCGGCGCGTTGCTCGCCCTCTGGATGGCGATCACCTGCGCGCTCGCTGCCGACGCGTCGGCGCAGACGCCGGAGCAGCGGGCGTCTGCGCTGGTGGCCCAGATGACCCAAGACGAAAAGCTGGACTTCGTGGCCGGCGGGCCAAGCGGCTTTGGGGGCGTCGGAGTGCCACGCCTGGGCATTCCGCCGTTGACCTACCGCGATGGCCCGAACGGGATCGGCGAGGGCGAGCAGGGCGTGACCGCCTTCCCAAATGCGGTGAACATTGGAGCGGCGTGGGATCCTACGCTCGCGTATCGCTACGGCGCCGCACTCGGGGGAGAGTTGCGAGCGAAGGGCTTTTCGGGGCTGCTCGGCCCCACGGTCGAGCCGCTGCGGAACCCGCTCTGGGGTCGCGCCGCGGAGACCTACGGCGAGGACCCGTTCCTCAACTCGGAAATGGCCGTCCCCGAGGTTCGCGGCATTCAGAGCAACAACGTGGTCGCGCAAGCCAAGCACTTCGCGGTCAACACGCAGGAGCGCGGTCGGTTTGGGGAACCACTGATCACAAGCGCTGCGACCGATGTCCGCGTAGCGCTGCGGACATTGCACGAGATCTACTTCCCGCCCTTCAAGGCTGCGGTGCAGCGGGGACGCGTGGCGTCGATCATGTGCTCCTACATCCGCATCAACGGCACCCCTGCCTGCCAGAACCCGCTGACGCTGGGGATCCTGAAGGGGTGGGGTCTGCGGGGGTTCGTCGGTCCGGACGCGGTGTTCGCAATCCGCGACCTCGTCGCGGCCGCGAACGCGGGCGTTGATCACTTCGCCCTTAGGGGGTTTCCACCGGGCGGCGAGCGTGCTGGTCTGCAGGCGGCGTTAGGAGCCGGCACGGTGCCGCAGTCCCGGATCGACGACGCGGCACGACGGATTGTGTTGGGGATGGCCCAGGTCGGGCTGATCGACAATCCGCCAGGGCCGGCGCAGCAAGTCGCGAGCACACCGGCTCACCGCGCGCTCGCGACGGAGATATCTGCCGAGGCCAGCGTGCTGCTTCAGAACCGCCCCGTGTCGGGCGGGCGTTGGAACGACGGCCACAGGTCAAGCGGGCGCGGTGGGTCTCCGGTGTTGCCGCTCGACCGGTCCGATCGCAAGATCGCGGTGATCGGCTATGACGCGGGTCCGGGGACTCAGATCCAGGAGGGAGGTTCGCCGGCTGTGGTCCCGGGCGGGCCCGTGGTCACCCCCTCGGAGGGAATTCGGGCCCGAGCGCCGCAGGAAACTCAGGTCGACTACGCGCTCGGTACGCGTGGTGTGGTGCCGCTGCCGACCGTGCCAGCGAGCGTGCTGACGCCATCGTCGGGATCGGGCCAGGGGCTTTTCGGCGAGCTCTTCAACGGCAGGGGGCCGTGCTGCACGGGCTCGGCCGTCACTAACCGGGTGGATCGGACGTTGAACTTCGACACCTCTACCGACACGGTGGGCATCCAGGTGCTCGAGACGATCCCTGGTGCCAACGCGTTCTCGGGCCGCTGGACCGGAACCCTTACGCCACCCGCGACGGGCGAGTACCGCTTCTCGCTGTCCTTTGCCGGAAACGCCAAGCTGTTCATCGACGGCAAGCAAGTGATCAGCGGCGACACGGAGGCCGCCGATGGCACGAATGTCGGCTTCCCCGGGACGCCGCCTCTCGCCTACCAGGCAGTGGTGCCCCTCACCGCAGGCCAGCCAGTCCCGATCAGGGTCGAGTACGCCGTCAACGCATCGATCGGCGGCGCAGTGCTGAAGCTCGGCTGGCAGCCACCGGAGCCCGCGCTTCGTGCCGCCGCCGTCGAAGCCGCACGCAAGGCCGACGTGGCCGTGGTGTTCGCCAACGACCTCACGGCAGAAACGATGGACCGCCAGGACCTGTCTTTGCCCGGCGATCAGAACCAGCTCATCGAGGCAGTCGCCAAGGCCAACCCGCGCACCGTGGTCGTCATGCACACAGCCAGCGCAGTCACGATGCCGTGGCGGGACAAGGTCGCAGCGATCGTCGAGGCCTGGTACCCGGGCCAGCAGAGCGGCGAGGCTATTGCGAAGACGCTCTTTGGTGACGTCGACCCGTCGGGCCGGCTTCCGGTCACCTTCCCGGCCAGTGCCGCGCAGGGGCCGCTCGCCAACAACCCGGCCCGGTACCCGGGCATCAACAACGTCGTCGAGCTCAGCGAGGGCCTGTTCACCGGCTACCGCTTCTTCGACGCGAACGCCCAGCGACCACTGTTCCCGTTCGGGCACGGGCTGTCCTACACCTCCTGGTCGCTCAAACACCTGAACGTCAAGAAGCGCGGCAACAGCTACGAGGCGAGCGTCCACGTACGTAACACCGGCCGGCGAGCCGGCGCGCAGGTGGTCCAGCTCTACGTCGGCTTCCCCTCGGGCGCGGGCGAGCCCCCACGCCAGCTGAAGGCCTTCCACAAGGTCTTCCTGGGCGCACACCGCTCGAAGACTGTGACGCTCGAGCTCGACCGATCGGCCTTCGAGGTCTTCGACGAGACGAGCAACAACTGGCAGGTCACGCCCGGCACCCACCGAATCTACGTCGGGACCTCGTCGCGCAACCTGCCACTCACGTGCGCGGTGAGCGTCCGATGAAGCTCCAGTCGCCGCTTCCGCAAACGCGGGAGAGTCGGTGCAGTGCGGAGCGGCATAGCGGCTTGCTGGTCGCAGTGTTAGTGGCAACGCTGCTGGCGGCTGTCCCTGGCGTGGCGCGAGCGGCCCCCGGCCAACTCGAGCGGCACACGTACGCCAACGGCTACTCGTCCCTGGTCTATACACCCGGGAGCCTGAAGCGATCGCGCCCGGCGCCGCTGTTCGTGATGGTGCATGGCTGCAACACGACGGCCGAGCAGCAGATGGGCGCCAACGAACTCAACGCCCAAGCAGAGCGGGACAAGTTCGTCGTGCTCTACCCCGAGCACGAGGGTGATCCCAGCAAGCATCTCTTGCGCTGCTGGCGGTACGGCCTCGACAACACCCGAGGCAGTAGTGATCCGGCGGCAATTGCCGGGATGGTGCGCGACGCGCTCGTGCGTCGGAGCCCGCGGATCGACCGCCGGGCCGTGTACGCGGCGGGCATGTCGTCGGGAGCGATGATGACCGGAATCCTCGGAGCCACGTATCCCGACCTCTTCGCCGCGATCATGATGAACGCCGGCTGCGCCTACCAGGCTGCGGACAGCGTCATTGGTTGCCTCCAGAAACCGAGCCGTGCAACCGAGGATCTGGCGCGGGCGGCGCGGGCGGCGATGGGTCAGCACGCCCGGGTTGTTCCAGCCCTCATCACGCAGGGGGACCACGACAAACTTATCCCGCCCGAGCACTCCCAGCAGGTGCTAAGCCAGTGGCGCCAGACCGACAACCTGGTGGCCACCAGCACTCTGACGGCGCCGATCTCAGCAGCCCCCCTGACGACGCGTACGGTCGCGCCGCCGGGTCGCTATCCGAGCACAGTGACGACCTACGGGCCACGGCCCGGCTGCGAACTCCTGGAACGGTGGGAGATCCATGGGATGGACCATTTCTGGCCCGGCGGTTCGAGCGACCCGGTGTTCTCCGGTTTCACCGATCCGAAAGGCCCTGATGGCGGGGAGATCGCGTGGCGGTTCTTCAAGCGATTCCGCCTTGACGATCGGCCTGGCCGCTGCGCACGCCCGATCCACCCGCCACGGCGCCCCCGGCCGGATTGGATCGGAGTCTGGGCGGCTTCGCCGAGTGACGCGTCCAACTTTCCGATCGACGCCTCAGGGAACCCGAAGCCCACGATCGGCAACTCAACAGTACGAGCGATCCTCACGCCGACCTACGGCGGCTCGAAGGTCCGCGTGCACCTCTCGAATCGCTTCGGGACGACCCAGGTGACGTTCGCCGACGCGACGATCGCGCGCCGGGCGTCCGGCGCGGCTGTGGTGCCGGGGACCCTTGAGCGCCTGCAGTTTGGGGGGAGCAGGAGCGTGACGGTTCAGGCGGGGCAGGACGCGGTGAGCGACCCGGTCGGGTTGCGCTTCGACGCGTTGGACGACTTGGCTGTGAGCGTCCACGTGCCCCAGAACTTGGGCGATCCGACAGAGCACTTCGGGGCGCGGCAGACGTCGTACCTGACCGCGGCAGGGGCGGGGGATGCGGCCCGCGACCCGTCTGGCGAACGGTTTACGCGCAAGACGACGCGGCGACCGTTCGTGACGGGCGTCGACACGATCGCGTCGGGGTCCGCGGGCGCGGTGGTTGCGCTGGGTGACTCGCTCACAGACGGAGCGCAGAATCAGCCCAACGGCGTGACGGAGAGCCCAGTGGGTCTGGACGCAAATGTCCGCTACACCGACTGGCTCGCACGCCGCCTGGGCGCGGCTCGCATGCCCCTATCGGTGCTCAACGCTGGGATCGGCGGCAACAAGATGCTTCACGACGGGACGTTCGGCGGAAACCTCGACTTCTTCGGCCCGTCCGCGCTCGACCGACTGGATCCTGACGTCCTGCGCCAAGCAGGAGTCGCCACCGTGATCCTGTGGAGCGGCATCAACGACCTGTCCCAGAGCCCGCGCGCCACGCCGGACGAGCTCATCGCGGGCTACAAGAAGATCATCGGGCGCATGCACGACAAGGGGTTGCGCGTCCTTCAGGCGACGCTGACGCCGTTCAAGGGCTACCCGGTCACCGTCGCTGGCGAGGCCGACGAGGAGGCGCGGCGGCAGGCGGTCAACGCCTGGATCCGAACGCAGAGCCCCGCGGATGCGGTCGTGGACTTCGACCGCGCGGTTCGCGACCCGGCCGACCCCAGCCGACTCCATCCAATCTACGACGACGGCGAGCACCTTCACATGAGCGCCGCCGGGTATAGGCGGATCGCCGACACCGTCCCGCTGCGCGAGCTGGCCCTCCCGCGATGCGCCAGGTAGCGCCGCGTCTCCTCACGGCCGCGCTCGCGGCGGCGGCCGTGTGTGGCTTGACGGCGGTAGGACGGTAGGCGCAGAGCCCATGGAGGCGCGACGCCCACCTCAATACGGACTGCGCGAGCGTCGCCGGGCGATCGTGCGAGCGGGCCCTCGCTTGGTTGGAAGGTCCCCCCGGCCCGGCGGATATTGGAACGAACGGAAGTCATGCTGCCATGAACGAGGAGCACCGCAATGACAGATGCGACCGGAAGGGCGCTGGTGTGGACACAGGCGAGGCGAAGGCGAATGCTTCGCATCGCATCGGTGGTCCTTGTCGGAGTTGCGGTACTGGCCCTGTCGGGCTGTCAATGGCAGACGGCGTGGGTGCGGTCCCAGAGTCCTCTCCTCGGCGCGACGACCCGCACCGATCAATCCCTCAGGACGATCGCCCGCATGCGTTCGACCAGCGTGGTCTCCCGCGTCCGGCTGCAGAACACCTTCGGCTCCTCACAGTCGGTGAATGGCAACAACAGCATCACCGTCGGCGCCGCATCCGTGGGACGCCGGACGAGCGGCGCGTCGGTCGACCCAGCGACGATTCGGCAGCTCAAGTTCTCGGGCAACTCGAGCGTGACCATCGCGCCCGGTCAATACGTCGTCAGCGACCCCGTCTATTTCCCAATCGGCACGGGCCAGGACATGGCGATCAGTCTGTTCCTGCCAGGCGCGGTGGTGCCGGCTGGACATTTCGTCGACACCGTGTCGCACTTCTCGACACCCAACGGTGCGGGCAACCACACCCTGGACGCGTCCGGTGCTGCCTTCTCCAATACCGGCACCTCGACGCTCATCGCCTCAGCGGTTGAGTCGCTCGCGACCGACGACGCCCATGGCACTGTCGTGGCGATCGGCGGATCTGTTGTAGATGGCGCCGGCTCGACCCGAGACGGCTACAACAGCTTTCCGGACCAACTCGCCGATCGCGTTGTCGCAGAGCTGCCTGCGACCAAATGGGTGCCGGTGGTCAACGCCGGGATCGCGGCCACGACGGCCGCAGCGGCGTGCGCGCTACCCATTGCCGGCCCTGGCGTCGAGCAGAGGCTGGAGCGCGACGCGCTTAGTCTGGCGCACGTCTCGCGAGTGCTCGTCTGGGCCGGCACAAACGATCTCACCTTAGGCTGCACCGGCGACGAGATCATCGCCGCGATGACGAACATCGCGCAACAAACTCACGCCGCGGGAGCGCAAGTCTTGATATCGACGATCACCCCCCGCGCGTCCTACACCGCCCAACAGAACACCTACCGAGAGCAGGTGAATGCTTGGGTCCGAGCCGGCCAGAACTGCAGCGGGATATGCGACCACGCCCTCGACTTCGATGCGGTGCTCCGCGACCCGGCTCAACCGAACCGGATCCTGCCGGCGCTCGACAGCGGTGACGGCATCCACCCAAACCCCTCCGGCTACGGCCGCATCGCCCGCTCGGTCACTCTCGCGTATCTCGTGGGACGGTAAGCGACCGAGCCGATTTGACGAGCACGACCGCACCCGGCACCGAACTGGCGGGAGCATCGTCGGCGATCGTGGCCAGCACAAGCAGTAAGCGATCTCGCGGGAGACCTAGGGGCCTGTCCACGGGAAGAAACTTCACCCACGGCAGGCTCTCCGCCGCACTCGGACCATCGTGATCCGCTTGCCTGTTGCGGCGTCTACCCGGACCCCCGGAGTCCTCGTGGCACCCGGCCTCCCGTGGTCCGGTGAACATGAAAGGGCATCGGGAAAACAACTGCAGCCTGTCCTCTGCCGTCCTTAGCCCCGCGGATCGAGCATGCGGCGTCCCGTATCCAAGCCTCAAGCGACTTGGAGCTACGTGCCGTCCTGTCCGAGGCCTCAGGTGCCGACCTGTCTACCTGCTGCCGCTGAGACTTACTCACTGCGTTATCTCTCCCATAATTCCGTAATTATCTCATATACCGGTGAACGGTTAAACTATGCTCTGGCATGCCCACGCCAAAGTGCCCGGCGTGACCCGGACACGTATCTGGCGTATCTATATAGCTCAGCGGGGTAGGGCGTGAGCGCGCGGCTCATGCTCCCGCTGGGAGTGGTAGTTCGGCCTCTGGGGCTTCGTTGATGATGATGTAAAGCGCGTCTGCGGTCTGCTCCACGATGACTGGGAGAAGGGTCTCGCGAAAGTATCGGCGGTCCTTCCGACCAACGTTCTTGACGGCAACCTGGTAGCGACGGACCCTCTCTGCTCCAGCTGTCCCTTCGCCTGTTGCTCCAAGGAGCGCGATGGCACCTCTGGCGTATATCCCAATACTGCTTGCTGCCTGAGTGACGAGCTCCCGCGCCGCAAAGACGCACTCTCGGCCGTCGTCCCAGGTGTCTCGATGCTGTACTCGCTCTTCCACACGTTTACGGACCACGGCTGATTCCGGGAACGTGGCAACGCCGTCTACGACGAAACCTGCGATGCACTGGATCGGGTCATAGCCGAGGCCTTGGGCGCTGATCGCCCAGCGAAGGCATCTGACGCGGCGGTGATCGACCGCGCCGACGACATGGCGTTGATCGTGGAAGCGCGGGCCCTGCTGGTCAACTCCGACGGAGGGGTTGTCCCGAACAACGGGTTCACTCCGGAGGAGCGAGGGGCACTCCCCCCTCTCGGGCCAAGCCTCCGATCAGAGGACGCAGAAGCGGCCTTTCGGGAGGCGCACCAGAAGGCTCGGAGGATGGCGGGTTAGCCAGGCTTCCCGGCGCCCTCAACCCGCGGACGCTTCAGTGACTCGAAACGCGGCAACCCGGCCGCGCGATCTCCCCCGGGCTACACGTGGGCCACGCCAGCACTTCCCGGCGCGTCATCCAGACGTACATCCGTACGAGGGCGCCTATCCACCACGAGGGCTCAAATGGATCTCCGAGGCCGGGGAAGGTACCTCGGAGGCCACAGAGTCGCCTTCTGAGGCTGTCGGCCCGCGTGGGCCCTCCTTGATCCCCGAAAGGCCGCGGACCGAGCCCCCGAGTATCCGATGCGCGCTTGTCACTGACCCTCGGACGACTCGTGGATCCCCGGCACCGGTCACACGATCTGAGCGAGCTTGTGAACGTAGACCACGAGTACCGTTGAATCGTGGACAGCCCCTACACGCTCCGGGTCGAGCGCGAGGACGGCGAACTGCTCGTCCTCGATGGGCTCGCGCTCGTGCGCGGCTTCCTGACCGGCGATCTGAGTGCTCGCCCCGGCGGCTACAACCAACAGGCCGGTCGCGGCGACCGCGAAGCCATCAGCCTGAACGACATCGTGCTGGTGAACTCGACGATGCGGTCACGCGCCGAGCACGCTCGCTGGCTCCCGGTTATCCAGGGGGACCAGGGCTGGCTGTCGCGGATCCCCGACGCGCTAGACATCCTCGATGCCGACGACGGGGCTTGGGCAGCCCAGGATGGCGACCGACTCGTCAACGAGGCCATCGCCTACTGCATCCGCCCGTACATCGCCCTGGCACGCTCCACCAAGGTCCTGCACCTCAAGCGGCCGCGAGCGTTCCCGGTTCTCGACAACCTCGTCATCGAGATGATGGGCGCCCCGGTGCCGGCGAAGCTCGAGGCACGGATCGACGTGGCCCAACAGGTGACTGCCGCCATCCGCCGCGAAGGCCGCCGCAACATCGAGACGCTGCGGCGTATCCAGGAGGCGACCGCGACCACGGAGGTTTGCTTGTCGCTCGTGCGGCTGTTCGACATCGCGCTGTGGTTCTCGCATCCCGCCGCCGGCGTCGACGGGGCGGAGCGGGAAATCACCGTTCGGCTGCGCGCCTAGCCGCGGCCATTCGACCACGATTCGCAGGTCTCGGCGGCGTGGCTCCACGCCTAGCGTCACGGTGGGCTGCCCGGAATGGCCGCTCCTCGCCATTCATCCTCTTGCGGGTACACACCGCATAGCCATGTAATCCCAGGGGTGAGCCAGCAGCTTCGCGCACTTGCCCCCCGGCACCACGCAGCCATCCGGCTCAAGCTCGATGGAGCGTCCGGGGGTACGATCGCCGAGCGCCTAGGGGTGGAGACCCGCACCGTTTACTTGTGGATGGGCGATCCCTTGGTGAAGCAGGAGCTCGCCCGGCAGCTCGAGCGCATCGGCGATGAGTTCGCCCGCCAGCTGGCCCTCGCGGGAAACGTCGGGATCTCTCAGCTGATTGAGGCCGCCCAGCTGCCGCTGGAAGGCCCGATCACACCCGAGCAGAAGTTGGCGTTCATCCGAGAGGCCCTCGACCGGTACGAGCGGTTCTCGGGACACGCTCGGTGAGTCCAGCAGGGCCAACCACCTGACCACTTCGGACGCTCGAGCCCCCAGGGCTAGGCAGTCACCGCCCCGGCGTCGGAGTAGCCGACGGGGGCTCGGGGTTCCGTGTGGCAGGGGCGTGTCACCACGACAGGGGCGCGCGTCTCGGGGGCGCAGGGGACGCAGGGGACGCGCGGGACGCAGCTCCAGTCGCAAGTGCCCTCCGCTCCGCCATGAACTTCCCGCCCTTGCGTCCCTCGCGTCCCTCGCGTCCCGTGGCGTCCCAGATTGGGTGCTCGCGATCAGCGCGCGCGCCGGACGAGATCGGCAGCTTGATGAAGCGTCAGCTCCCCAGGGCGGGCGGCGAGGATCCGGATGAGAGCCTTACCGAACTCGACGTCCGCTTCGGTAAAGGTCAGGGTCGGGATGCCGAGGACCGTCTCTCGCTTCGGGGTGACGATGCCGAGCGCTTCCCACCGCCGCACGGTGGTCGGGTGGATTCCGACGCGCTTGGCGAACACGCGCCTGGTGAGCGCCTCCTCGAATGCTCGCTTGACGGTCGCGGCGCCGCGCTTGGAGGCTGCTCGTCGCTGGCGCTCGCCTTTCGCAGTGACCTCCCCGCGGCGGCGGCTCTCGTCCATCCAGAGACCCTAGCGCCCCCTGTCGACAGTCCTCGCTGTTTTCGGCTAGCATGAATACGCCTGCTGTTCACCCCCGGCCGAGAGGACTAGATGGGCCAATCACACATCAAGCGCCGCCACCGGGAGCGCCCGCTCCGCCGCCATGGCCGCGCGGTCGCTCGCGAGCTGCAATGCGTGTGCGACCAGCTGGGCCTCGACCCGCCTCAAAGGCAGCGGGACGAACTCGTAGACGAGGCGGTGGGGCTCGCGAACCCTTGGGCATTCCACGGGATCGACGCCGTCCTTCCCGCTGACCGCCGGGATCTGATCCGCGATTGGCTCGTCCTCCGCCTCACCGGGAGGGTTACGACCCCGTCCGAGATCGAACGTATGGCGCGCCGCTTCGCGCCCGTCCCAGACGACAGCGTGCGTCCAGGGCTCCGAACCTGGGGCGATCCGAGGAGCGCCGAGGTCGCCTCTGCGCACGCCTCGCAGCGGCGTAGGCGGGCTTCGACGAAGGCAACGGTGATGTCCAATCAGTAGCTGATCGCAGCACCGCAATACAGCTGAATCCTTGACCTCATCCGACTTCTGTCGGGAGGGGGCCCTGACGAAGTAGCCCACACTCCGGGCGTCGGGAGCCATTCATCTCTTCTTCGCGCATCTGCGCGGGAAAGCCAGGCTCCCCATGTCTAGATCACGCAGCCTCCGGCCAGCCACACAACTGCAACTCGCCTCCAGCGTGGCGCGGCTGCCCCAGTCCGACCCGCGCTGCGCCCTGATCACCGCGACCCAGCTCAACGCGATCATGGCCCTCATCGCCATGAGCACCACCGAGGTGTCGGCATGAGCGACGACACCACCACGATGCTCACGGCGCTGTTCGCGCGAGCCGACCAAGGCGAACTGATCAACCTCCGGGTGATCCGCAAGGGCGGCTCGGCCATCGAAGAGTTCATCCCCGTGGGGGACATCCCGGCGGCGGCGGAATGCGCGCTGAAGCGGCGCCGTAAGGGCGACGTCTACGTAGGCGTCCTCCCACGCACTTGTGAGAGCGGCGGCCGCGACGCGATCAGCCAGGCGGGTGTGGTCTGGGCCGACTGCGACTCACCCGAAGCAGTCGCCGCCCTCGCCGCCTTCCCCTTGCCGCCCTCGATGGTCGTGCGCAGCGGAAGCGGCGAGAACGCACACGCCTACTGGCTGCTAAGCGAACCCGTCGACCTAGACCTGGCCGAGGAAGTCAACAAGCGCATCGCCCGGGCGCTTGGGGGCGACAAGGTGCACGACGCAGCACGCATCCTCCGTGTCCCCGGCACCCTCAATCACAAGCACGAGCCCCCGGCCGAAGTAGAGCTCGTGACCAGTAGCGACGCCCGCTACGCGGTGGCGGACCTCGAAGCCGCGGTGGAGGAGATTCCGCTGGCGGGGGGCACGGAGGCGATCACGCCGCCTGTGGACTCCACTGCGGGGGAGCTCGGTCCGACCGAGCGAGTGCTCGCGCTACTAGATGACGTCCAACGGTCTGGCAAGGGCTGGAAGGCTCGCTGCCCCGCCCACGACGACCAACACCCCTCGCTATCGGTGAAGGAGGGAAAGGACGGGCGCTGCCTCCTGAACTGCAAGGCCCACTGTCCGACCGAGGCGGTCGTGGAGGCGCTTGGCCTGACCATGGCCGACTTGTTTCCAAACGACTCGCCTCGTAAGCGGCGCGCCGCTTCCAACCTCCTCGTGCTGGCACAGAAGGCCGGCCTCGAGCTGTTCCACACGCCGGATGGGGTCGCCCATGCGGCGATCGACGTTGAGGATCACCGCGAAACCTGGCGTGTGCGGGCACCGCAGTTCGAGCTGTGGCTCCGCCGGCTCCACTATGAGCACGCGCGGGAGGGACTAGCTCGCGAGGTGGTCAACGAGGCTGTCGCAACCCTCGACGCGCGGGCCCTGTTCGACGGCGATGAGCGGGAGGTCCACCGCCGCGTGGCCGGTGATGGCGACAGGGTCGTGATCGACATGGGGGACGCCGAGTGGCGCGCCATCGAGGTGACCGCGGAGGGCTGGGCCCTGGTCGAGCGACCGGACGTCCACTTCGTCCGGGACAAGACCACCCTGGCTCTCCCCGAACCCGTAGCGGGTGGTTCGATCGATGACCTGTGCCCGTTCACCAACTGCGCGAACCTGCGCAGCCAGCTGCTGCTCGCCGGCTCGCTCGTCACGTGGTTCCACCCCACGGGCCCGTATCCGATCACCTACCTGACGGGCGAGCAGGGGTCCGCCAAGTCCACCGCGTCGAGGACGATGATCTCGATCACGGACCCGCGCAAGGCTCCGCTCGCGATGGGCAGTCCCAAGGTCAAGGACCTCGCCGCCATTGCGAACAGCGTCTGGGTCGTCGGATTCGACAACGTCTCCAAGATCCCGCCGGAACTGTCGGATGCGCTTTGCCAGCTCGTGACCGGAGCCGGCTACCGCGCCCGCGAGCTCTTCACCGACGCGGACGTCTTCAGCCTCGAGCTCAAGCGGCCGGTGCTCTTGAACGGGATCGGCCAGGTGGCCAACCGACCCGATCTGCTCGACCGCGTCGCGCTGGTCGAGCTCGCCCCCATTCCCAGCGAGACGCGGCGCACGGAGGACGAGTACTGGACGGACTGGAACGCGGCCCGCGCACGAATCCTGGGCGCGCTCCTCGACGGAGTCGCCTCGGCACTCCTGCACGGCCCCGAGCTCGAGCTGGAGGGCTATCCGCGGCTCGCCGACTTCGCCCGGTGGGGCGAGGCCGCGGGCATGGCATGGGGCTGGGAGCCGGGCGCCTTCACGGCCGCGCTCGAGAGCGGACGTGAGGACCTGCTCGAGGGCGGCGCGGACGCCTACCCAGAGATCGCGGCGCTGATCGCGTTCATGGAGAAGCGCGGCGAGGACTGGGTGGGAAGCGCCACCGAGCTGCTGACGAAGCTCGGGGGTCTAGTCGACTCTGCTGTGGCCACCAGCCAGCCGTGGCCCAAGAAGGCCGACACGCTAAGCAACCGGCTGATCGAGCACGCGCCCCTCCTGCGCCACCACGGCATCGAGGTCCAGCGCGGACGCGAGGCGGGCGGCAAGCGAAAGCGCTTCCTGCGGATAACGCTGCAAAGGGACGCCGGGACGCCAGGGGACGCCTGAGTGTCGGCACCACACCCCCACTCATCCCGAAAGGCCGACCACGCCTACCGGTGCCGCGGGGGGGGCGATTGTGCCCCGCCCGGCCGGCTGATTTTTTTCGTGGTTGACATGAAGCGTCAACCGCCCCCACCGAGCGCCGAGACCTGGCATTTGGATCTTGAGGACGCCGACCCAGCCGGGTCCACCTGGGAGAGCCGGTGACCGGCGTGCGCTTCGCCTTCTACGGCCGCCTCTCGACCGACGACAAGCAGGACCAGACCCTGGCCCGCCCTTCTCAGCTGGACGCCTGTAGGCGCAAGGCGGCCGAGGTGGGTGGGGAGGTGGTGTGCGAGTTCTTCGATCAGGAGTCCGGGGCGAAGGACGACCGCCCTGGCTGGACGGCGCTGACCCAGGAGGCGCGCGAGAAGGCGTCCCGTCGGTTCGACGCGGTCGTGATCTACCAGACGTCGCGCCTGTCCCGCGACCGGGTCTCGGCCGGGCTGTTCCACCGCGAGCTGCGCAAGGTTGGGGTGGAGATCCACTACGCCGTCGGGGCCGGCGACCCCTCGACCGCGGAGGGTGGGCTGATGATCGCGCTGCAGCAGGCCTTCGACGAGTACGAGCGCGCCAAGCTCTCGCGTGAGACCAAGCGCGGCATGCGCCAGACGGCGCTGCAGGGGTTCCGCTGCGGCGGCCGGCCGCCCTACGGCTACCAGCTCGAGCACAGCCCGCACCCCGTCGCTGCGCGGGCCAAGGCGGGCGAGACCAAGACCCGGCTCGTCCCCGACCCCGACGCCGCCCCGGTGGTGGCGGAGATCTTCCACCTCTGGGCCGACCGGGGCCTGGGTTGCAAGGCGATCGCCGACCGGCTCAACCGGCCCGGAGGGCCGCCCGCCCCCGCCCACGTCGACGCCAAGCGCAACGTCCGCGGCCATTGGGCCAAGTCCACCCTCCGGGCCATGCTGCGCAACCCCACCTACACCGGCCGGCTCGTTTGGAACCGGCTCGACTTCGCCACCCAGCGCGAGGCCGGTGGCACGGCCCGCCTGCGCGCGGAGGAGGAGTGGGTGGTGTCCGAGGTCGAGCATCTGCCGCTCGTCTCGGACGAGCTGTTCGCCGCGGCCCAGGAGCGCTTTCGCGGGCGGCCGCGGAGCAACGGACGGGCCGGTTCGAAGACCTACCTGTTCACTGGCATGGTCCGCTGTGCCTCCGGCCACCAGCCGCTGGCCATGTACGGACGCACCCGCAAGCAGCACAGCTACATGACCTGCGATTACGGCCGCACCTACGGCAAGGTCGCTGCCGACCAGATCGAAGGGCACGGCCAGTGGCTCTCCATCCGCGAAGACGCGCTGCTTCCCCTGGTCGAGCAGTTCTTCGCCGAGCGGATCTTCGGGCCCATGCGCCTGGAGAAGCTCGCCCGCCAGCTGCGCGCCCACCAGAAGACAGCCGCCAAGGCCACCGACGGAACCCAGAAGCGGCTACGGGAGCAAGTGGCCGACCTCGACGACCGGATCGGGAAGCAGATCGAGGCCCTCGAACAAGGCGTCGAGCCGCAGCTCGTGTCCAACCGCATCGAGAAGCTCCGCAGAGCCAAGGAAGCCGCCGAAATCGACCTCCGGGCCCTCACCCCCGCCTCGGTCGATTCTGGGGGCTCCCAGGACCCCTCCGCGCTGCTCGCGCGCATCCCCGACCTCGCCGCCGCCCTGCACCAGGCCCCCGCCGAGCTCAAGCGCCAGGTGTTCGAGGCGTTCGGCCTCCAGGTCACTTACGACAAGCCCAACCGGCGGATCGAGATCTCCGCCACCATCACCGAGGCGATCGCCGACGCCCTCGAGAACGCGAAAGACCTCCCGCAGGAGGTCTCAAGCGTCGCTCAAAGGGACATAGCGGGGGCGGGATTCGAACCCGCGACCTTCGGTCGCCCAAAGGGGTTCGCTGGGATCTTCCCACCGCCTACTAGAGAATTTGGGTCCGCTCAGATCGGCCCTGATTGCCCAACATTGAACCACGAATGGAACCCCGGGCCGAGGCGAGGTAGGGCTCGACAACTCACGGCTGAGCAGTACGACACCGCCATAGCCAGAGCAAGCCGAGCGCTCCGCTGATTAGTCCGCGGCGCGAACGCATATGGGCCGACAGCTGCGCCAAGAAGCCGGTGTCCACTTCATAAAGACAGAGCTAGCCAGCAGAGTGAATACGCCGCGCGCAATGGATCGTCGCAGACCTGCGGGATCTACTTCTTCACCGGACTACTCACGCGCGTGATCAACGAACTCGAACCGCCTCGCGGCGGCCGAAAGTTCAACGGGCTCCTAGCGCCAAGCGTAGCTCGTTACCGATCACCGTCCCCACCCCGGATCCTCGCCGCCTCTCAGAATGATCATCCGGCTCATGGCGTAGCGCGCTGCGCGCGCTGCATCGCTCAGCGCTCCGAGCAACTCGCCGGTTTGCAGATCGAGACTAATTTCGCCTGGAGCCTGGGCGGCTCTATCTTGAATCAATAGTTTTTCTAGCGCATCAAGCCGCTGAAGCTCAATCTCGACGTAGAGTTCCATGAGGTCACCTTTGTCTGGCACGAGTCGACTCCCGTCCTGTTGAGGTTTGGTGGTATCGGTGACAGAGGCCGTAGCGAACGCTAGCCAGGTTGACAGATGATCAAGGGCAATCACGCGGACTCTGCGGTAAGCAGCGGGCGCCCGATGATCTGCGATGCGTGGGCAGCTGTCAACCCGCTCGAGTGCGGCTGGTGCTCGACGTAGACCGCTTAGTCGGGCGGGCTGCGCCGGCTTCAAGCAAGGGGCGGCCTACACGCGCGGGTTGGGGCTACCACCCGATCCTCGCCACTTGCGCGGACCCGCGCGAGACGCTGCACATCCGCCTCAGGCTCGGCCAACCCTAGAAGGGATCCTGCGCTTCACAGACAAGCTGATCGCGCGTGTCGACCGACCCGGCACCAGGGGCGTCAAGCTGCTGCTGGCCGACTCGTCTGGAATGCCAAGGTGTCCCAGCGTAGGGAGAGGTCGGTTGGCAGTACTCGATCAGGGTGCGGATGATCCAGGCTGTGCGCGGCCGTGGAGGCGACCCAAATGAGCCCTGCTCGCGAGGGCTGGAACAGCAGGAGCGCGTTAGGAATCGGCGACATCACCGGATTCTCGCGCCAACGAGCTCGTCGGCTACACCAGCCTTTACCTGCGCGTCAAGAGGTCCGCAGACCGCGACCGGCGCGGACCGCTGACCAAGCAGGGGGCCGAGTACCGTCTATGGCACGCGATGCTGGCAGCTGCTCGGACGGGACTCACACCCCCTGGCAACGAAGAGCTTGAGCTGGTATCAGCTACTCAATCAGCACCTCCAACTCTGGGCGCACGAGTAATCCGGGCTAGCTCTTAGGGTCTGGGCTTAGTAGCCTCGGCCAACGCAGCCGTAGGACGAGGAGGCGCTATGCCCGACTCACGGCGACTTGAACTCAATCAACCGGAATTCGCCATCCGTGCGGACAGCTTCTTCCGGCTAATGCACCTGCCGCAGTTTCAGCAGGAGTTCTTCGCGGACCCGGGAGGCGTGGTCGCTCGGGAGTTACGGGTACCCGGAGTGTCGAAGAACCGTGTTGATGCACGCAACATGATGGTCTTCCGCCTCCTGCGCGACGAAGGCTTTAACGCTTGGGCGGCCGACTTTCAGCAGCAAATCGAGGACGAGTTCCCGCCCATCGACAGCGCCGAGACGCTAGACGACATTCTGCTGTTCGTCCGTGTGAAAGAGAACCGGGAACGGCTCATGGCGGAGTTCTCGCAATCGGCGATCCGCCACTTGGCGCCAAACTCGTTCGAGGACATCATCGCTGCCGGTCCGGAGGACGCACCTCTGATGAGGGCTGAGCCGGACATCGCCGTCGTGCCGCTCACGTTCATTGCAATCGTGGTGGTCGTGCTCGTGGTGGTCACGCGCGGGCGCACAGTCGATCAGATCTCGCGACTCAACATCCATGCCACGATCAACAAACTCACCGAGGACCAGCTGAAAGCGATCGAGCGCGCCATGGGTGGGGACCGATGAAGATCCTCGATCCCCTGCCTAACGACAGGATTCTCTCCCTGCTCCTAACCCTCCGGTGCACTGCGGAGTGCCGGCACTGCGGAACCTCAAGTAGCCCGCGCGTGCGCAGCCGACTACCAGTGGAGGATGCCAAGCGGCTCATAAGCGAAGCCATCGAGGCGGACTACAAGCTGGTCGTTTTCACTGGCGGCGAACCGATGCTCTACGGACCCGACCTGTACGAGCTGATCACCATGACCGATCTGGCTGGACTCAGCAGCCGGGTTGTGACCAACGGCTTCTGGGCTAGGCATGAGCGGACTGCTCGGCGAGTGGCCGGGCGGCTGCGCGAGGCCGGCCTTCGCGAGATCAACTTCAGCACCGGTGATCAGCACACGGTCTTCGTGCCGCTCGAGAACGTTATCCGCGGCGCACGCGCCGCACTGGATGAGGGTCTTGCCACGTCGGTGATGATCGAGGTCGTCGCCGACGCATCGGTCACCCGTGACGTGGTCACCCAGCACTCGCTATTCATCCAGGCATTCGGCGACGTCCGGGAGTCCGTTGCGTGCGACGGGCACCTCATCAACTTCTGCGAGAGCCCGTGGATGCCGCTCGACCCGGATGAGCTCGCCGACTACCCGGTAGGGCTCGCGGCCAACGCCGCCAACGTGGGCGAGCGCCTGGGATGCGACAGCGTTATCAACACCACGACGATCCTCGCCGACGGCCGGATCATGGCCTGCTGCGGCCTCGGAACGCAATCCATTCCGGAGCTCGAGATCGGCCATGTCTCCCGGGATGGACTCGCAGACGGGTACACCCGCGCCGGGGACGACTTTCTAAAGCGCTGGATCAAGGTCGAAGGGCCGGAGCGCATTCTCGCGTGGGCGGCTTCGATCGACCCATCCATCGAATGGGAGGACCGGTACGCGCACCGCTGCCAGGCCTGTAAGCGCATCTACTCCGATCACCGGGTCCGTGACGTCATCGCGACCCGATATCAGGAGAAGATCCCCGACGTGCTGTTCGAGGAATGGCTCCTTTTTCATTGCGAGCAGGCGGACGGCGTCGGGAATCGGGTGCCGACGCCGTTGGCCCAAGAGCGAGATCAGCGACGCGCGCAGCCCGGTCATCCCGAAGGCGATTGAGAGCAGCCCGTCAGAGCCGAGCGCAGCGAGCCGCGAAGCTGTGCCCTTGACCGGGCAAGCACGCAGCTACGCTGCCGCCCGGTGGGGCGTACAGTTTCGGCCGGCGGTTCGCTGGTGACATCGTGAACGGCTGGAGGTCGCGGATGGCGTCGGAAGCACGCGCAGCCGAAGCGGTGAATGCTTGGGCGGATTCGGGATCAGTCACCCGGCGCTCCCCCCGAATCGGGCTGCATCGTGGACGGTTCTTGCGCCCCAGTAAGAACGTCCTTGGTGACGACATCGACCTCCCAGTCGATCTCCGCAGCGAACCTGGTAGGCCGATCCCCCGCTTCGGCCAGCGAGCCACCTGACACGGTCGTCGCTTCGGAAAGTGGCGAGGCGTCGAGCCTCGTCAACGGGGCAAGCACGTGGTGGCTCGCTGCCCGGTCCTTCCTCCCACGAAGAGGGATTCGGGGTGGCGTTGTGTGTGCGGTGATGCACCACCTTGTCGGGTCGGTACGTCCCACCAGCCACCTAGCTTGCGGCTCCGGCAGGGGTACCACGGACCCATGACCAGTTCTCGATCTGGCCCCGCCGGGCACAGCATGAGCGCGGAAATCAGTCTGGCCGGGCATCTCGCGACGGTTGCTCATGCAGCGAGGTCGCTCAGCCCTGAAAGCGGATATCCAGTTCCCGGAAGCCGACGCTAGACAGGGCCCCAAGTCTCTGCGTGAGCGACTGGCGTCCGGGGAAGGGGCGGTTGAACGGATAGCCCATCTCGCGGCGATCCGGATAGCGATCCCGGGCCCCACAGAAGCTCAGCGAGCCGCACTCGTCGTCGCCCCCGACTCGGTCTGCTCGACCGTCGGTCGCCATGACCATCAGCCTGAATCGCATTCCCTCGCGGGTACCGCGGGGCAGCAGCATGTGGTAGGGCCAGCCGCAGCGGCAGTACTGCTCGTGAGGCGTCTGGGCCGGTGGCTCGACGAACAGGGGCGGTCGCATCGCGGGCTTTCGGACGACGGAGGCGAGGCGACCTGGCCGATGGATGACCGCTCGCTCGCGGGCCTCAAGAGAGTGCTCGAACTTGTCCATCTCGATCCATGCTCGACGGTCGCCCTCCGCCTGGGAAACCGGCGCGAGGAAGATCCGGACCGTGATCTGGGTCGGCTGGTCGACTTGGTTCTCGAGGCGCAGGAAATAGCTGAACGGCTCGTGATCGAGGTGGCTGACCAGACGATCGTTGCCCCCGTCGGGATCGAACGCGGTGGAGGCCATGCTCGTTACGAGCGTGTCGACCGCCGCGTCCGCGGCGGAGGCCGGCGCCTCCCAGTTCGCGTCGCCAAAGCGCTCGCGGCCGAAGGCGGCGGCCTCGGCGTCGGCGCGGCCGCCCCCCGGGAGGTCCCGATCGAGGCAGAGGATGATCCCCGGCGCGGCCGCCCGCTCGACGGTCGCCGACGGGTCCCTCGCAACGGCGACAGGTGGCAGGTCGTCGAAGGCGTGCGGCTCGAGTGTGCTCTGCCAGGACTCGGAGAAGTCGTCGATGTGCTTGTGCCAGCGCCAGAAGAATGGGTCGCGGATAGCGGTCCGGGTGGCACCTATGTCGCTCGCATCGCCGCCTCCGGTCGGAGACATCGCGTAGGCACAGATCACGTGTCCGTAGCCGTGATGCCAGTGCTCCGGCAGGATCGTGCCCATCGTCGGCTCCTCGACGGCCGCGAGCAGCTCGGTGGTCATCTCGACAGTGGAGTCGTCGGGTGCGCGGAAGCTGCGCGCCTGTAGCGCGTCCTCGAGCGCCTTGCGCTGTCTCTCGAGCTCGTCGATCGAGAGCTGGCCGACGTCCGGCCGCCGGACGTCTGCGAGGCGCCGATTCGGCGGACGGTCGCCGTGCGTCTCGGGGATCGGCGCCCGGTAGTCCGCAAAGGGCGCCACGCGGCCGAGCCCCAGGGCGAGTCGCTCGGCGTCGTAGCGCGCGAGCATCTGCTCGTGCATGTAGAAGAAGAGTTCGCCCTGCCGGTCTTGAAGCGCACGTTCACCGGCGGGGGTGGGTCGCCCGCTGCCGGGGTAGACGACGTGCCAGTGGCGATGGTGCTCGTTCGCCAGCGGATCCTCGCGAAACCAGTCGAGCGGCGCCTCGGGATCGGCCTCGGAGTCGGCGAGCGATACGGCCGGACGGCGCCTGGGCGGCGCCGGTTCGACAGCCGGGATGGCGAGGCGCGATGCGGCCGGATTGTGGGTTATGAAGATCTCCAGGGCGTGCCTCACGAGGTCGAGATCCTCGCGCTCCGCGGCTTGGCTGGCGAGGTCCAGGGCGGCCGCAACGCCGGCGTCGTCGCCGTCGGGGCCGGCGGCGGCCATCAGCCGGTCGGCCAGGTCGAGCGCGCGGGCCAGCTCGGACGGGATGAACGGCGAGAAGCGGCTGCGCTCCTCCTCGAGGGCGGCCAGCTTGGCGCCCTTGATCTCGCCGGCTTCCTGTCCGCGCAGGATGCGGTCGGCCTGGGTCTGTAGATCCTCGATGGTCACGCGTTCCTAGTAGCGAACCTCGTCGAGCAGGTCGATCATCAGCGACAGGTCGTCGGGGGCGCGGTAGGCCACCTCGTAGCGACGGCCCGAGGCTCGCTCTTGGGCGAAGAACTCCTCCAGCTCCTCACCCACACCCTCCTTGAAGTCCCTATACGTCAGGTGAACCGTGTAGTCGTCGTCGGCGCGCGCGGTCGAGATCATCCGAAAGGTCTCGACCTCGGGGTTGTGATGCTCGCCGTCGCCGGAGGCGACGTAGTGACGAGCACGGACGGTACGGAAGAACTGCACATCGACGTTGCGGTCGCTGCCGTGGTGGGGCAGCTTGAGGACGTCCAACTCGATGCCACCCCCTGCTAGCAGTCCGCCGACTGCGAGGCCCTCGAGAATGTGGTCGCGCGCATCCCCGGTGAGCAGCACGCGTTTGCCTTCGAGCTCGGCGAGGCAGACGATTGAGGACAGGTTGTAGACCGACCTGTCGAGGTATTCGGCGACGGCCGCCGCCTCCTTGGCCCGCTTTGCGCGCTGGAGCTCGCGTAGCTTCTTCTCCCAGTCCTTCTCGAGCGCCTCCAGCTGGGCTCGCAGCGGGCATACCACCGTCAGCTTGAGTGGACCCAGGGTTGTCGTCGCCCCGCCCGAGCTAGGTGCCATCACGAAGCGGTCGAACGGCCGGTTGGTCGCCCAGCCGAGCGGTCGGGCGTTGTCGCGCAGCCAGCGGCCCTGGGCCACGCTGGCGACCACGGCTCGAGCGTCGCCCGACCAGGCGACACGGGGACCGTCGCCCGAGGCAACCCGGGCCGGCGCGTCGGCGACGCCGGCCGCCAGCTCCTCGGCGCCGTTGCCGATCAGATCATCGAACGAGTTGTGCCACAGGGTGCGCACGTCGAATGGCAGGCCCTTGCTCGCCTGCGACTCGAGCAGCGCCGCGCTCAGGTCGAGCACGCCGCGGAGGTGGTCGTCATCGATGTGGCTGACCATCAGGATCTCGATCGGAAGCGGACCGCCGCCAGCGAGCTTGTCGGCCAGTTGGTCGAGTCGCGGCCGCAACGCATCCTTATAGACCCCGCTCGGGCCGCCGTCGACGACGATCAGCCGCGGTTTTTCTGTGTCGCCGAAGTGGATGATGAGGCTGTCGCCGTGCCTGGCTCGCAGCGCTTCGACGGTGAAGAGCATCAGACCGACTGCATCGCCCGCAGGACATCCAGCATGCCCGCGCCTTGGAAGTTTCGTTCCCGCCCGAGGTCGGTTGCGCTGCTGCAGAGGATCTCCTTGAGCCTGCGCGGCTGGCCGCGCAGCTCCTCGTGGCGGGCCATTAGCAGGGCGGCCGCGCCCGACACGTGTGGCGCTGCCTGGCTGGTGCCGTCCTTGGCTTTGTAGTCATCGCCTGGAACGGGTGCGTTGATCTTCTCGCCGGGTGCGACGAGATCGGGTTTCTGGCGCCCGTCGCCGGTCGGGCCGCGACCGGAGAAGTACGAGACGCCGTAGGTGTGTGGCTCGTAGCGGTGGGTCGCCCCGACCGTGATCACCTCTTGGGCATTGCCCGGGTCGGTGATGGAGACGGTCCGATATCCCTCGGTCACGCCGGCGTCGGTGGCGAACTCCGAGCGTCCCTCGTTGCCGGCCACCGTAACGACGCAGACTCCGCTGCCGATCAGCCGCTCGCACTCGGCGCAGACCGGGGTGCGGCCGACCGCGTAGTTCTTTACGTCATGGTCGAGCGAGAGGCTGAGATTTACGCCGTGGATCACCTGCAGGTCGCTGTGGGCGTTGAGGTGCCGGACGAACTGCAGCGCCGCCGTGATGGCGAACTCGTCTCCGTGCCCGTCATCGTCGAAGACGCGCAGGTCGTAGACCTCGATGTCGGCGCAGACGCCGATCAGGTCGTGTTCGGCCGGCATCTGAGGGTCGTCCACACGCCAGTCGCCGGCCAGGATGCCGGCGACGTGTGTGCCGTGCTCGTGGACCGGCGGCCGGTAGTCGCTGTCGTAGCGGACGCGAAGCAGCGGCTCGAGCAGATCCCAGTCGATGGCACGACCGCGGCGCAGCCGCTGTTCGAGCTGCTCAAGCTCGCTCTGGTCGAGTTCCGGCGGTAGCGCCTGACCGGCGGGCGGCGCGCCGGCGATGATTCCCCGCAGCTGGGTGAAGTCATAGCTGGCCACGACGCGCGTGTTGGCGGTCAGCTGGGCAGCAAAGGGGAGCAGCTCGCCGTCCTCGGCGCGTCGGCGAAAGGCGGGATGCCTCGCGTCCACGCCGGAGTCGATCACCGCCCAGCGCAGGTCGGCGCAGCTGGTGTCGAACAGCCGCGAGACCGCGTCGGCCTTGACGGCCTGAGTCGAGCGCCAGAGGGCCGTCCGCGCTGGGCGGTTTCGGTTGACCGTCCAGAGCAGCGGCGGATCGAGGCGCTTGGGCGGCGGCCCGATCCCGTCCAGCAACTGGCTGGCGGCCTCCAGAATGGCTGCTCTGTCGGGCGCCTCATAGTCGTAATCCAGCGAGATCACGCGGCCAAGTTCGTCCCGCGTTCGCTCCTCCTCAGCCGCGATCCTCCCGACGAGGCCGACGAACCAGGCCAACGCCGATCTGGACCGCGAGTGCCGATGGGACTCGTCCTCCGGGGCCAGGCCCCCTTCCAGCTCCTCGCCATGGGTCTCTACCCAAGCGCCGAGGTTGCGCGCGCGGGCCGGCCAGACCCTGTGCCACCAGCCCGAGAGCGGGAGGACGCCTCGGATCAGCTCGGTGAGGGTCAAGCTCGCGACGACGTACGACTCGCTGTAGGCCAGCCGCACGGCGCTCCCAGCCCCGGCATCCAAACGCTCGGCGAGCGCGGCACCGAGAGCCGCCGCGGTGCTCTCCGCATGCGGCGTCAGCAGTAGATCGACCGCCGCCCCCGGGCGCTGGCCGTAGGCGAGCCAAACGTCCGGCAGGATCGGCGAGTCCTGGGTATAGCGGCGCGCCTCTTCAGAGCCGAAGATCCAGCGCAGTAGCGCTTCGCGAGCGATAGCCAAGAAGACCAGCCTCCGCAGTCAACCCGAGCGGGGGACGAGTGCGACGCTCTCACGCCAGCGCCCCCGTGTCAACGACTGTCGCCGTATGAACTGGAGGGGCCGGCCAGACGCCGGTACACGCCGAAGTGGGATGTGCGACGCGGGCGAGGCGCGAAGCCGCGAGCTGTCCACCCGCCGGCGACTCCTTCCTTGAAAGAGCCCTCCGTAGGCCAATGCAGGGAGGCTGAGGGCGGCAGCGGGTCTATCGTTCCCGACATCGCGAGCGAACTCGACGATCTGCGCGAGCAGCTGGACCGCGTCTCGGACATCGCGGAGTCACTGGCCGACGAGCCGCGGGTGCCGCAGTCGCGACCCGCCTACTTGCCGCAGCAGGAGCGAGACCGATGGCAGCCAGTGATCGAGCGCCTTGCGAGCGACGAGCAGCCGGTCACCTTCGTGGTCGGGGCAGGAGCGTCGATCGAGTCCGGGCTCCCACCCTGGACTGTGCTGGTGCGCAGACTCGTGGAGGACGTGGCGCCGCGGCTGCCGGCGAGAGAGCGGCGAGCGTGGGTCGAGGCGATCGAGGCGGAGGGCATCATCCCGGCCGCGGCCATCGCCCGCGTTCTCGCACGCGATGGCCGCAAGTTTCAGGGCAGCCTCTGGAAGCGCCTCTACGGCGAAAAGGGCCCGGGTCAGTACCGGCCTGGCGCGCTCGCGGAACAGATCGCCTACTTCAAGCACATTGCCCCGGAGCGCACGCGAATCGTCACCACCAACTACGACGATCTTCTCGAGCAGGCACTGCGGACGAGGGGGCTGACGGTCGAGGCGCGCGCCGACGCTGACCCGGAGCCGGCCGGGGTGGCCTGCGTCTACCACATACATGGGAGACTCAATGCGGGGGCCAAGGACCGTGAGGTGGTGCTCTCCGAGGAGGACTACGTCGCCTTTCAGACAGGCGGGCGCGATCGTTGGCAGGACGACCTGATGCGCGATCTGCTCGGCTCCACGCTCTGCGTTTTCGTCGGCCTCAGCTTCACCGATCCCAACATCATCCGCTGGGTCTACGCCCATGCGCAGGGAAGCCACCTGGCTGTCTTCACCCGCCAGGGTGCGCCCCGGCTCGCCCCGCGCTTGCGAGGAGAGCTCGAACGAGCCACGAAGCGGCGCTGGGAGGCCGCCAGCGTGCAGGTGGTCTTCGCCGATTTCTACGGCGAGCTTGCGCAGCTGATCCACGAGGCTGCGCTGCGGCGGATCGGTCGTCGAGAAACGTTCCACGCCCGAGCCGCCAAGCGTCGCCGGCGCGGCAGCAACCTGGTCGTGCCCGACGGTCCACGGCGGTTTCCGCGCCAGCAGCAGCGCGTCGCCGAGGCGTTGCGAGAGATGCTCAATGGGGTGCGCGAAACGGCGCTGGCCGCGAAGGCCGACCTGAGCGGCGAAGATCTCGGCCTCGCGCTGTGGGGCGTCGACCACGAGCGCGCCGAACTGTCGCTCTGGGCGAGCGTCGACCGGCTTTACACGGCGGCCAAGTGGCTGGTGCCCGTTCCGCTCGACTATGCCAGCCAATGGGTCGCGGTCGAGGCCGTCACGCAGTGCAAACCCGTGGAGCGAGACCCCCGCGTCTACGCCAGCCGCTGGCGCTACATCCGCGGCATACCGCTCATCTGGCGGGAGGCCGACGGGCAAGGGCGCGTCCCGGTGGGCGCCCTCTCGCTCACATCAATGACACCACACGCGACATCGGCCCTGGGTGGTCTCCCCGAGCCCGACAAGCGCGAGATCGACCGTGGGCTGCACGAGGTGGCAGTGCTTCTGTTCAGCTGATATCCGCCCTCGCCGGCATCCGCGCCTGCTGCCATACTTCAAGCATGTTCAGTCGACAGCTTGACGGCGATCATCCCTTCGGCATCCGGGTCGCCACTGGAGGCGGGAAGCCGGCCCCCAGCGTTCGTGAGGCGGCGGACCACGTCGTGAAGGAGGCTGACTCCGTTCTCGCGGGGATCAGGGGCGACTCTCGGTCCCATAAGGCAAAGCGCGCCGCCCCAGCGACGGGCGCTCCAAGCCGCGGCTCTCGCAACGGTCGCCAGAGCCCATAGGCTCAGAAGGATCGTTCGAGCGTCATCCCTCGTTCCTTCTCGACGAAGGAGCCGATCGCCGGCCGAGGTACACGCGAGCACACCGAAGAGCCCTTCCTCGCAGCCTCGGTTGCCTCTCGCCACGGCACAGCCCTCGCCCAAACCCCCGCAGCCGGATCCATGTCGATGGAGTTAGCGGGTCGCTCGGATCTACCTATCGCGCTCGTTGGGTGTCTGAGCACGGGTTGATTTGCCGAACGCATCCTGACTAGGCTCCACCGATCGGTCTGGACAGAGGGGTCAGCCGTTGTTGGTGTGGCTGGGGCGAGGCACAGCATCTGAGGGTCTAGTGGCGCGTTCGACTAGTTTCGGCCTACCGCGCGCGTCTCCATGCTGAAGCTAGGAATAGCCGCGCTGGCGGGAGCGGCAATCAGCTTCCTCGTAGTGCTTGCCCTTTCAGGCGACGACGACTCGGGCAGCGCAAGCATGGACACGCCACCCATTCGGCCAGCCGAGTATCTCTATCTCGACAATGCGCGGGTGGCCGCATACCTCTCCCAAGAGCAGAACGGGACGGTCCCAACGCTGAAGCGCAGCCTGAAGAAGACGGCGGAACTGAGCGCAGGCATCAAGGGCGGTGGCGTTGCCGAGGTGGCCGGCAAGTCGCAGGTCGAGCGCTTTGTGGAGGAGACAGTGACTCCCACCGCCGCAAGCGCTTTTGCGGCGCTGCTAGGCGAGCTGAAAGCCAACGGGCATCTGCGCACATTCGACGCGACGGACTCGTCTCGATTCCCACAGCTGAAAGAAGGGATGATCGTCCGGATCTGGACTGACGGGCTCCTACAGCCGAGCTACAGCGAGCCTTATGGCGTGGTCAAGGAAGCGGCGACCCTTCGGGCTCTGTTCCCCCGTTCGCAACCGACGCGACGAGCGGCGAAGCGATTCGTCCGGTCGGTCGGTCCGAATCCGCGGCTTACGTTCGCCCTGGAAACCCGCCGCCTCAGGGGTAAGGGTTACATCCGCTACCTACTGCCGATCCAGTACGGGGGCCTTTCCGACGAGCGGAGTCTGTTCACCGGGCGGCACAAGATCCTCGCGAAGGTGGTCCGCGTCTTCGCCAACAGCGGACCCGGAGTCCCGGGCCTACAGACGAACACGAACTCTCAGCTGAGGCAGGAACCCGCTCCCCTCTTTGTCGATGCGGCCACGCGCGAAACTTGGACCCTGCCGCTTCGAAAGGTCCCCGAGCAGCTCTTGGCACACCTGCAGCGCTGTCGCGGTGCCCCCAAGCAAGCGCTCCGATGCCTGAAACGCAAGCTCCTCAGCCAGACCAGTGTGTTTGCACCCGGGGCAGTCCTCGTTCCGATCGCAATCTACAAGTGACTGCCGGATCCTCGAGGTCTCCGGGCAGCTACGTGCTCCTGAACGCCTTCCTCTACTCGGTCAGCTCGCAGGGACGCGGCGAGCGCCACCGCGATGACCCACCGATCATCGCCTACCGCCACGTCTGGCTCGACGCCCTGATCGACGACTCGCAGGTCGAGGCGGTGGTTGCCTTCGGCCGCCTCGCGCGCGAGGCCGTCGAGCGCTGGCTCACCACCTCTCCCGGGCAGGACTACGCGGGCGCCTTCGAGGCGCTCCCCCACCCGACGATGCCTACGGCCGCCTCCCAGACAACGCAGCTAGGGACGCCGAGCTGATGCGCGACATGGTGGGCAAGTGGAAGGCAGCGATTGAGCGCCTCGGTGAGACGCTCGGGGAGCGAGACACCGAGCGCGAGCTCGTGCTCTACGGCGAGGACCTGCTGCCCGAGGACCGCGCCCCGATCCCCCTCTTTGACCTACCCGCCGGCTCACCCGAATGGTGGACGTCGGTCAAGCAGTGGGCGGTGCGGCGCGCCGTGCAGGCCGGCGATCAGCGTGAGGAGAAGCGCGCGACCGTGGTTGTGCGGGTGCCGAAGGGCGAGCGGCCGTGGGTCTGAGAACCGTCGCGGGCGCCGCGCTGTGCCCCCATCCCGGGGCGCCGGGCTCGCGACAGGTCGCGCGCGGGGGCCGGGCCGGAGCCGAAAGGCCAGCCGATGGGCGCGCGTGAGGGCAACGCACCCGCAACGACGATCGAGCAGTGGGTCCTGCGTGCGGGCGCGCTGGCCGCCGCCGTGGCGTCGATCGTCGGCGTCGTCGCACTGCTGTGGCCGGATCCGGCGGATTCTCCGCAGCAACCATCGGCCAGCCTGCGCAAGCTGGTAGTCGATTCGAACATCTCGCTGCGCGAGTACTCCCAGCGCCAGCAGCTCGCCGCGGCCCAGCCAGGAGCACCCGACCAGCCACACGACGGCCGCGTGCTGCTCGTGACCCAGACGAGCCAGCCGCCGCCCGAGCCGCCGAGCACGGAGTCCCAGCCGCCGCCGACCACCGACCAGCCCCCGGCGGGCGCGGAAGAGCCACCTGGCGAGACGCCGGACGGGCCGATGCCCGAGACCAACGGCGAGCCGCCCCAGACCGAGGAGCAACCACCCCTCGGCGCGGCGCCATTGACGGAGGTCGCGCAGGAGCTCGACGAGCGACTTCCCGCCAGCGAGCTGCCCGATGTCTGCGTGTACGCCGAACAGGAGGGGGAGATCGAGCTGGTCTGCGCCAACACCCAGGCGCTCATCTGGGCCGACGACGAGCCCGCCGCCGGCGAGGAGCAGGGGACGCGCACCGTCGACGCGGGGCGGGTGCTGCGAGTGCTGCGCGGCACTCGCACCGGCTCAAGCAACGAACCGGTCGGCGTGTCGGTCAACTTCGCGCTCACCCTGCGCGGGCTCAGGGGGGTGCCGACCGATGTGCGCTGGTCGCTCTACGACGCCCGCGGGCGCGGGCGCGTCCCGCGCGACTGGCTGGTCAACCGGCGCGCGCTCACCGCCCGCCCCGAGGCCGACTTGGACAGAGCGAGCGGCTCTTTCTGGGTCCCCCTGCCGCGCCGCTCGGGCCCGTTCTTCGTCCGCGTCTCAATCTTCGGCGAGGACGACAGACCGCTCGACTTCGCCGACTCCAAGCGCTTCCGCTGACCGGCCCGGTCGGAAATCGCCGTCCGTTGGCAATCCTGCTTCTGGGCGAGTGGCGCGATCAGGGTTGGGTCTCCAACGCCTCCTCTCCGACGCGGCACTTGGGGAACAGACAGGTGATCGGTATCCCGATCCAGTCGGCGATCGAGTCGGCCGGCTCGGTCGTTGCGCTGGCGGACCTCAACACGAGCTGCTCGATCCGGTCGCTCGGATCATGACGAGGCTCGCGGGCAAGCGGACGTCGAGCAGCCGCTCGAGACGCCTGGTCTCATCGTCCTCGACGCCGATCAGGATCTCGCCGGAGGTGGAGCCGACGTAACTTCCCTCGATCGCTTCCGCCGCCAGCACCTGATCGCACGCGCTCCCTTCTGCTGGTCGACCTTGATCGCGACGGTCGCGCCAGCGAACGGCGATGGGAACTCGACTTGGCGCGTCAGTGGCAGCGTCAACCAGCAACGAGCGCGACCAGCATCAGCCTGCCACACCGTGGCGCGGCCAGCACGACCAGGTAGAGGAGCAGAACGCCGAGCGCGAGCGCCCACGCGAGGCCACTCGGCCGACCGGCACGATCAGTGAACGCGCTTGCGCCAACGCCCCTCGTGGACGAGAGTGCGCACATGCCCTCCCATCCTGACAGCACTGCTAAGCGCTCAACCTATCCCGTCTCGGACGAACTGTTTCAAGCCGTCTATGACTCGCCCCGGTCGCTTCCAGGCAAGCACGTGTGGCTCACGCCCGACGAGGACGTGCGCAAGATCGAGCGCGAGCTCGGCATCGACGATGGAACAATCGGCGCGCCGCTGTGGCTGAGCGGCGATGACCGTAGGTGCATGAAGTGTGGCCGGCAGACGAGCTGGCTGGACATCGTCTCATCGGCCCTCAACGAGGTCCATCGTAAGGCGCTGATCGTCCGCGTGGTGCTCGGCGAGCAGAAGTTCGTCAACGTCGAGGCGCCGCGTGCGATTGCCGGCCTGAGCTGCCATCAGTGCGGCGCCGCGATCGAGACGCTGCGGAGCTTCAAGTGCCACAACTGGGCGTACGCCGTCGATGACCTCGCGCGAATCGTCGAAGGCGTGGGCGGTCGCCCCTGAGCCAGCGCCGCTTGCCGAAGGGCGTCCGGTCCGAATACGCGGTGTCCAAGTGCGATCAACCGACAAGGCGGCCGGCCGCGCGACAACGGGTGGCCCTCAACCTAGACGGACTCTCGCTTCGCCAGGTCGGGCGGTTGTACTTCAGGGTGCAACCCGATTGGCAACCAACGCTTCCAGCTACAGATGCCGACCGGGGTTGACCCTGGCAGACCTCGTTCGTAATGCCACGAGCTAGTTGACAGGCAGGCCGGACAGCGGCGCGTGCCAATCAGCGCCCGGGGTCACCAGTCTTGCGGTGCTGGACGCTCAAGCGTGAGCGAGGCTCGGACAGGCATGCCCCCGCCCGACTGCTTCGGAAAGCCGCGGCGCCCACCTACCAGGGGCCGAGGAGTGTTTCACCGCGTTGCCGGAAGGGTTCGTGCCCCCCACGGCACCCAAGCGGTCATGCACGGTTCTTCCGCGTTTTGCGATCGAACGTTGCCTCTAGGCCCCGCAGACGAGGTCGCGGTTGGTTAGCGTCGGCGCGTCGATCAGAGGAGGAGAGTCTGTGTCTGAGAAGCCCGGTCGAAGCGTTCGCAGTCTGTGTGTCTTGGGGGCTCTCTGCATGGGTGCCCTAGGCGGTTGCCAGGTGACGAAGGACAACCTGGCCACGTTCAAGTGGGCGGGCTACGGCAACAACAACGACTCTCTTCAGGACTGGACCGGGGCCGATGGCGGCGCCAGCACGGAACTGCCGGATGGCCGGCACGTGTACATCTACAACGACATGTTCGAGGGGCGCGTTAACCCCGATGGTTCACGGGACCATGGGCTGTTTACCGCCCGCAACGCGCTCGTCTTCGCGGACACCAACAACACGCCCGTGAGCACGCTCACCGCCCCGGGCGGTGGCGATTTGCTCCCGGCGATGCCCGGCAACAAGCGGTTCATGTGGGGCGGCGGCCGCGGCATCATCGAGAACAACGAGCTCAAGCTGATCGCGAACCTGATCGGCCCGGCCGATTCTCTGGGCGATCACCAGGGGACGTACATCGCGACCTTCTCGCTTCCGGGGCTGCAGCTCGTCGGCGGGCAGGCGCAATTGGCTCCTGCGGCGCCGCCGAGTGTCAAGAAGATCTTCTGGGCCGACCTCTTCAAGCACGGGAGCTACACCTACATCTACGGCCACGGCAGCGGTAACGACTTCGGCGCATATGTCGCGCGCGCTCCCGCAGGCAACCTCGCGGGCCAGTGGCAGTACCGCACCGCTAGCGGCTGGTCGACCAACGCGGCCCTAGCCGCTGACATGTTCCCACACATGGCTGGGGCGCCCGGCGTGATCGAATATCAGAACCAGTTCTATGCCTTTGCCATGGAGCACGCAGACGAGACCTCAGCGGCTTCGGCGCTGTTCAGCAAGAACATCCGCTCGTGTGTTGCCTCGACGCCCTACGGACCGTTCCCAGACAGCCAGTGCGCCAACATCTACAACGTTCCCGAGGCGGGACAAGAGGTGGCCCAAAACACGATTCTCCACGCCTATGCCGTGTCGCCTCACTTCGACGACATCAACGGCGACGGCATGCTGCTCTCCTACAGCACCCACCCGCTCTGCCTCAGTAACTGTCCCAGCACATCGGCTAACCAGACCGATGTCACGCACTACCGCCCCCGCTGGCTGAGAGTCCTGCCCGACGACTAGTAGGCGCCCCAACTGATCCGGCCCGAGAAGGCGGCGACGTGCCGTGCCGTCGAGCGCTGGGCCCTTGCCTCCGTGCCGTCTGCGCGGTTTAATGCGCGCTAATGGCTCTTAGGTCGCTGTTCCGCTACCCCGGCCGTTTGTTCTCGTTGGCTTTGCTTGCCCTGCTGGCGGGAGGATGCTCCGGAAGGACCACCGGTGTTTCCTCCGAGCGGGTGGAGGCCGATGGGTCCTACACGGTGCAGCTGGGCGCCGCCGGTTCGTGCGACACGCGCTGCCAGGCTTACATGCGCTGGAGACCGAAGGTCGACGGAGACGTCTATCAGGGCGAGGATCCTGCCGACGGGATTGTAAAGTCTGAGCGGGAAATTTGGCGCTACAAGACCACCACACTAGAGACGCAGACTGTCCCCTCCGACACCCCTTTCACCAGGGAGGCAACCGGCCTCTTCCCCGGACCGACCTATGAGTATCAGGTCTGCGGTAAGGAGCAAGGCTGGGACGAGGCGGTCTGTGTCGGACCGGACGGTCGCCAGGATTCAACCCACGAGTTCACCGTCGGTCCACGCGTTTCCCAGGGGGCTGAGCGACGTGACACCGACGGGGAACTCATCGACGCGCACGACGGGGGCATCGAAAGGTTCGGCAACCGCTACTACCTCTACGGCACCTCGTACGAATGCGGCTTTCGCTGGGCCGTGCCCATGCCGCCGAACACCTTCTGTGGGTTCAAGGCCTACTCGTCCTCTGACCTCACCACGTGGCGGGACGAAGGCCTCCTGTATGACCCCGCCATCTACGGGCCGGGCTGCACCCGCGGCGTAGGCGGATGCTTCCGTCCCCACGTCCTCTACAACGCTCGCACCAACAAATACGTGCTGTGGGTGTACAACTCCGATCGCGACCACGACTTCGATGTGTCTACATCCAACTCTCCGACCGGTCCCTTTGTTGACACCCAACGGCCCCCCAGCATGGGTACCAACCAAGGCCTAGCCTGGAACGGTACGTACCCGCTTGGGGCCTTTAGCGCGAACTACATCGTTCATGGGGACCACAACCTGTTTCTCGACCATGATGGCCAGGCCTATGTGATCTACACCGACTGGAAGCGACTCGGCAAGCTCGTGGTGCAGAGGCTCAACGAGGAGTTCACCGCACCCGTTGAGAGCGCCGCCACGGTCGCAGTCCCCGGAGCGGAGGGTCCTGGTGCCCCTGCGGCCGGCTGGGAAGCACCCGCCATGTTCGTGCGCGACTCCGGGGGCAGCAAGCGCTACTACCTGATGATCGGGAATCCAGCCTGCGGCTACTGCTCGGACACCGGCACGAGCTACCTCTGGGCATCCAACCCGATGGGTCCGTGGGCGGTCGACGACACGGCAGGCACGCCCCCTCCGAAGTTTGCGCCGTCACGGGTCATCTCCGGCGCGAGCTGCGGCGGCCAACCGACCCATGTGACGAAGATCGGATCGACCTACCTGTTCCAGAGCGATCTCTGGGACAACCGCAAGCGCAACCAGAAGACCGCTGACTACTTCTGGGCGCCCCTCTCGTTCGACTCCGCAGGCCGCATCCGACCAATCGACTGCAGCCAACCCGCACCAAGGATCCCGCTCCCTTAGCGGTCCCTCCTGGTACATCCGGGCGCAGAACAGCCAGACCGGCCGCTTGGCAGCCAGCCACGTCCCCGACATGTCATGGTGGTCCCATAGGCCCGATGTTCGCTGCCGTCGCCTCGCGAGTGGCTAGATCAAACCCGGGCCACACTCGCCCCCGGTCCAGCTCGTCTTCCCACGCACCATCTGCCGGTTGACGTTCCTGTGTCAGTTCGAGCAGTTCCACGATTTCGGTGGCTGCGCCTCGCGACCTTGAGCACGGAGCCCCGCAGACGGCGCCAGCGCAGGTCGGCGAGCGCACCAGCAAGGTTTGCCAGAGCTCGCGCGCCTCGTAAGCGAGCTCTGTGTCCACCGCTGCTGAAGGAGTACCACCTCGACCGTGACCCAGCGGCCGGAGGGGGGCACTTGGTGCAGTCTCGTAACGCGCCGCGACCCGCTCGGCCACCAGCAGGTCGTCGGCCGCGGCGCCCGACAACGGCTCACCGGCGAGCTGGGCGGCGTAGTGGGCGGTGACCGTCGCCCCGACCGCGCCTCCTACCAGCATCGGCCCGTTCTGGGGCTCGCGCTCGCGCAGCAGGTAGCGCCGCCGCCAGCGCTCCGGGCCGCACGACCATTGCCCGCCGTCGCGGCGACCGGGAGCTGGTACTGGTCACGCGCGATGACTGGCGTCAGGCTGAGGCGGTAGCCGACCCCGCGTACGTTGGCCACCAGGTCCGGGGCGCTGGCCAAAGCCAGCTTCCGGCGCAGTCGGCAGGCGTGGGCGTCGACGCTGCGGGCCTTACCGGGTGCCTGGTAGCCCGAGATGTCGCGCAGCTCCCACTTGGTGAACACCCGTGCCGGCTCGCCGGCCGGGTGGGCGAGCAGGTCGAACTCCAGCCGCGACAGCGGCAGCGGCCGGCCGCCGAGCGTCGTCCGCCGGTCGGCGGGTCGATCTCCAGCGCGCCGACCCTTACGCGCGGGCCCACGGTGCCGTAGGATCGCCTGAGCAGGGCTCGCGTGTGGGCGTGCAGCAGCGGGTAGCTAATCGGGGCTGCTGGGGCACCTTCGATCGGGGACCGGAGGTTAGGCGGAACTCGCGGATCAGGGCGGTGAGCTGCTGCTCGAGCTCACGCGGGGCGGCCTGGCGGAGCCTGCCGAGCAGCACGAAGAGGGACGCGGGTCCACCGGCCGCTTGCCTGCGGGTTACGTTGTGCTGCCCGGCCACCTGGGGGAAGTGCGTCTTCATGTACTCGGCGAACTGCGCGTCCTCGTCAGGCTCGCCGGAGGAGTGGGCCGCTTGGTCGTTGCGGGGCGAACGTCCGGGTCGGACCTGGGTTCTCACGGCCAGGTGCTCGCTCTGGGACTGGCCTCACTCGCACTCGCGCCGGCAGCCGCCGGGGCGAGCTGCACCTACATGCATAGCCTCGGCTGCAAAGCCTCCCCCAACGGCACGTTGCCGGGATCGCGGCGGCGACGCTCGGGAAGGTGGCGCAGAACTACCCGCTCTGGATGCCGGCAGCGCTGCCCGAGGTCCTGCTCTGCACGAGATGCGGCTGAGAAATCTGTTCGCGCTTGGGCGAGCCTGCTGTCAAGCTGGGACGGTCTTGGAGGAGCGCGACCAGGAAGATCCAGGTCGATTCTGCCGCGTCGGCGAGGAAGTCCAATACCTCGAGGAGAGGCCCGAGCTCCAGGACGACCGAGCAGGGCTGGAGCGCGCGCTTCGCGATCTTGAGGCGGGGTTTGGTCAGCAGCACACGCGAGCTGTCGGGTAGCCCGGCGGCGGGAGCCAACGACCTCGATGATTGGTGGGACTGACGCCTTCTGGATCGCGAGCGTGGGCTGAGTCGGATCTGGAGCGGTGGCGCCAGGCGCACGAGATAAGGGCCTACGGGACCGCGCCCGCGCGGTCAATCGATCGGCCGAGACGAGCCCCCGGGCGGCCCGTGGCGTCGCGCCAAGCCCGACCCGGCGGTCAGCGCCAGCGGCCCTCTCGGACCAGCGCTCTTCCGACCCCGACTTGATCGCACAGTCGCCAGGACCGCGGATCGTTGGACTCCCTCCCTTGATCGCTCCCGCTCACGGTCCGCTCGATCGGCCGGTCAGAGGCTCTCGCTCAGCGAGTCTGGCAGTCGCCCGGAATGGGCGATTCGGCCCCTTGCGGGCCCGGCCGCGCGTTGCAGGCCAGAGGAGCGGGGCGTCTAGCTTATGGGGGCGTCCGCGTCGGACGGGAACACGAGCGCGCTTTCCAGTTGTTTGGAGGCGATTTGTTGCCACAGGCGCCGGCGGCGGGGCTTGCCGCTGGTGGTCCGCGGAATCGCACCAGAAGCGGCGCTATAGACGAATAGCTTCAGCGAGGGGCCGAGTTCGGACCGAAGCGTGCGAACGACCTCACCGGACCATGACCCAGCCGGTAGCTCCACGACGGCGACAATCGCGTTCTCGCCGGTGTGTTGGGTGGATATGACCGCACACCTGTTGAGTGGCAGGTCTAGCGCTGACGCGATTGCTATCTCCAAGGCTTCGGCATAGATCATTCGCCCTCGCACCTTGATGCTCTCGCCGATTCGCCCCAGGACATAGAGTTCACCATCGAGCAAGAACCCGGCATCCCCCGTTCGGAGTCGGTCGGGTTCGAACCCTGTCACGGACGCGCTTGGCTCGACGGTATATCCATCTGCCACCCCGGGACCACGCACCGAGATCTGCCCGAGGTGACCGTCGGGCAATGCGAATCCCTCATCCGTGACGACTTCGACGTCGACGCCAGGCAGAGGGACGCCCGAACTCACAAGATGTCGGTGAAGATCCGCGTCGTCTGCTTCGGTGAGGAGCCCACAGTGCTCGATCTCGACTGGCTCCCTCTCCCGAAGCGAACCGGGACGCACGCGGACGATGCGTGGAACCAGTTCAACTGGGTGGCCCGTGACGGCTAGTGTCGCCTCTGCAAGACCGTAGGCCGGACGAAGCGCCACAGGCTCAAAACCGTGCGGTGCGAGCAGCTCGGCGAAGTTCGCGAGCGCGCCTGCGTCGAGACGCTCGGCCCCGGCGATCGCGCTTCGCCAACCGGAGAAGTCCATGCCCTGGAGCTGTTCGGGCTTTACTCTGCGGCTGACGTAGGCATAGGCGAAGCTTGGAGCCGCCGCGAATGTCGCTCCGCGAACCCCGAAGCACTCAAGCCAGCGCAGCGGCTCCAACAGGAAGTCGCGTGGGGTCATCTGCCACAAAGTCGTCTGGCCGCAGACGGACGCCACAAGCATGCCGACCAGGCCCATGTCATGGTGGAAAGGAAGCCACGACGCCGCGCTGTCTCCTCGCTGGACGTCGAGCCAACTGCGGATCATCTCGACGTTGCTTTGCAGGTTCGCCCGGGTTATACGCACACCTCTCGGAGATCCGGAGGATCCTGAAGTGAACTGGAGCAGCGCCGTATCGGCGGGAGCCGCGGGCTCGAAGTGGGCGGCACGCCGGTCCTCGATCTGCATGAAGCGCCACTGCCCGCGGTGCGGCCCGCCTTCAAACACGTTTCGGTGCGAAGAATCGCCAGCCACAACGACGCGTGCTGAGGCGCTCTCCAGCGTGGAGATGGCGTATGACTGGTAGCGAGGCCCCAGGGCCTCGGCGGACGGAAGGGGAACCACGGTCGCTCCTGCGTGAAGAGAGCCAAAGAAGGCAGTCAGGAACGCCGTGCAATCCGAATCGGCGAGGGCTACAACGTCGCCACGCCCGATTCCCCACTCCTGCAGCTGCGTTGATACGCCACGAACGCGCTCAGCAAGATCGGCGTAGGGCGAAAAGCGCCAGCCATCCCCGTCAAGGGAATAGACGCCAGCATCCTGCCTCGGCTCGCGGAGCCAACCGAGAAGCGTGCCTCCACCGGGCCATGCGCTGCTGTTCGTCCGAGCTGGTACTTCGGCGTTCACGATTTCCCCGGCGAAAACCCGACCGACGTTTTAGGCCGGACGTTTGACACAGCGCCAAATCTCACACGCTGCACAACCTCGGGGTTGGACAGCCGAGTGGGCCGCGTGACTCGTGAGCGTTCGGATCGCCGGCGACCTACACGGGTCATGCGAAGCATGCGGCGACACTCATGCGGCCGCGTCGCGCAGATACTCGTCGAAGAGTTGGCCTACCGTGACCCCCTCCCAGGTTCTCTGATCGAGGTCGTCAGAGATGCTTGCCATTCCGTAATCATCGATCAGCACCAGCACCAGCTCGGCGAGCGCGACCGAGTCAAGGCCCAGGTCCTCGACGATCCGTAGGCGTCTTTCCACCTCTTCAGTCGGGCGTTGGGCAATGGCCGCGATCTCAGCGGCGAACCCTTCCCACTGGGGCGAAGGTGGTGTCCCGGTCCTCATGGAAGCCCTTCAGCGCGAAGGAAGTGAGTCGCGTACTCTCTCCAGGTGTCCCGGTATATGGCGAGGATCAGTTGATCCCAAAATTCTCCGCCAAGGAAGCTGTGCTGTCGAAGGCGACCTTCCATCACGAACAGCCGGTCGCGTGCGCTTGCCAGCTGACCGTAATTGTACTCAGGGACCTCCATGTACAGCTTCCGGAAATCCCAGCAGTTGAACACGTACTGCAAGAAAACCCCGAGGCCGAGCATCATGAGCGGCGACCGTCGGTCCGGGTCGAATCTCGCCGCGGCGATATGCGCAAAGCCATCCTGAAAGTTCGCTTGGTAGACCGCGACCACCCCGATAGCATCATTTGTTCGCCTGGCGACAATCAGAAAGTGCGCTAACACTGGCCCCCAGGTCATCTGCGACCACTGCTCCGGGCCCGGCGTTGAGCCTCTAAACCGCCAACGCGGCGCAAGCTCGCTGCTGGTCTCCATGAGCTGAAGAAACCGGTAGTCCTCGGATGTGACAGCTTTTAAGTAAACGTGTCGCCCCCTTAAAGAGGGAACGGTGAACCCTGTTGATCGGTCGCTGGGAACGCTGCCTGTTTCAGATTCGAAGGTCTGCGCCGAACCCCCAACCACGGAGCGACGCTCTGGGCCCGCGCGGGCGCCACGCCGCCTAACCAATCCAGTGCCCCCATTGGTGCCTGCGACAGAGGCAAGCGCCCGCGAAGAGAGACGATGTCGAGGTCTCTCTTCGCGCCTTCGAGGGCATGGGCGGACAGTAGTGACGTCCCGCGCCCGGTGTCAAGGACTTGACTCGCACGATTCGGCCAGCTATGGTCGCGTTGGTAGACCTCCGCTCAGTGTTACGGCGGTGGCATCGCCCCGGCAACGGGAAGGAGTCGAAATGGGCAGCGATCGGTTGTCCGGGCTGGACAGTCCTGCGATTTCGATGCGCTTACCAATCGGCTCGCTAGGAGGGCCTGATGCGCTATAGGGATTTGGTCTCCCTGAAGGCGGGAGTTCTCGCGAGCGCCGCGATTGGTCTGGCTGAGCGCGCTCCGTCGGCGCAGGCGGATTTCGCGTCGTCAGACTACTCGTTTACCGGCGGGACCTGCACCAATCGAGTTGACCCAGTCACACTGGTGTTCATCGGCGACGGTGCATACGTCGGGACGCACGGGTATTCCGAGCGTGTGTGGGACCTCCTTAACGGGATGGCAGACTCTCAGCATAATTGGCGCAATGCCAATGGTTCGGCGCAGTACGCGAGTAGTCACGGCGTCTGTACGGAGATGGAGCGCCAGTCCGCGTCGGGTGACGGTGCCCCGCGCTACCACATTCGCCTCAATCAGACCCACCATAGGGACCTGAACAACCATTTCGAGGCGGTTGGCACGCCGCATTATGAAGTCGACACTTTTTGTGGGCATGCGGTACCTCCGGACAGTGCGACAGCCGGCGATGGGAGCGGCTTCGTTCTCGCCCGCGGGCACATCAAGAATGACTGGCTCAGCGCCTACGGCTCCGGCAAGCTGTTCAGGAGCGATTACTGGGGTAACACGGAGCCTCAGCAGCAATGCAACGGCTGGTATGCGGCGAACTCTGACGGCATCGTTTACTGGCTGGAAACCAACTAGGAGGCTGCGGCGATGCTAAAGACACGAGCCCTGGTCGCCACAGGTGCTCTGGCGGCGGTGGTCGTGGTATTGGTGGCGGGCGGGGCCGGTGGACAATCCGAGCCCGGTCTTCCGGCAACCGCCGACCAAGGCGTACGCGAGCAAGCAGCGCTCAACCACAGCCTCAAGAGCTGCGACGCCAAGTTTGGTGAGCTGGACGTTGGGACCTCATTCGCCGGGCTGGATCTCGTCCACAAGGAATCGGTTTGCACGGACCCCGACCCGGTCCGCACCCAGGCTGCCGGAGGCGCGATCGACCCCACCAGCCTCGCCCGCGCCCACTGGAGCGTGGCCATTTACGGGACCTGTAAGGCGACCAGCGAGATGGGCTGCTCTCCGCCGCTGTCCATCCAGACTTGGCCGGCGTGCGAACGGAGTCCCGCGGACTACACGATGGCTGGCGAGACGCTGCAGCCGACCGAGACGCTGAAGGTACGCGGCGCCCCAGCGCGCTTCTATGGGGATAACCGACTCGAGCTGAGCACCACGGACCTGACGGTCGTGCTCTTCGGCGACTCAAGGGAGCTGCTGCTCAAGGCAGCCGAGGCGCTTCGAACTACCTCTGATTCGCCGAAGCAGGTCGATCCGGGTGAACTACTCCCCGAGCCGGTTGCTGGGTCGGAAGACGGCATGCTTCCCTGCTAGGCGCATGTTGCCGCCTGGGAATCGCCGCAACGACTGGTTCACGCCATCGCGTGTGGTGGTTGCTGTCGCTGGTGTGGGCGGTTACAGCGGCGCTCTCGGCAGCCGGGTGCGATAGCGACGAGCCGGCTTCGACTTCCAAGTCCGTCCCTGCCGAGGCGGCACAGTCGGCGGAGCAGCTGCCTGCCCGTCAGCGGGCCGCAGCGGGCATCCTGGTGCGACTCGAAGCCGCCGCACGAAAGAGAGATGCGGAGGAGCTATGCGCGTCGATCTACCTTTTTCCTGACGGTTCCGCTCAATGTGAGGAGACCATGAACCACCTCTTCCCCGCTCGCGACGGGTTCTCAATCACGATCCGCTCAGTCCAGTTCGCAGGCCCGCGAGACGCAACAGCGTCGGCGAAGACGATCATCGTTGACGAGGCCGGCCGCAGGGTGAAATCGCCCGAAACCGAGTACAGGCTCAGGCGTATTGGCGCGACTTGGCGGGTGGTCTTCGTCACCTAGACAGCCTCCGGGTCAGCGACCTTGACGGTAGGCGCGGTCAGCTTGCCGACGCTCCCACAAGCGAGCGGGATCGCCGTGGCGTGATCGAGCGCATAAGACGAGCGCAGCTCGCGTGCGATCGTGGGCTCACCGATGACATGGACCAAGCGTCCCACTTACGGTTGTCCTAATGACCGTCGATTCCCGACAGGAAGCCTGGCTAGCGTGACGAAACCACCGCGCACGGCTGAGTCCGGGGGTGTCGGCGCCGGCTGAATACTGACCCCTCTCACCGGTCGAAAACTGACCCCCCTGGACGGTGGTGAGAGCGTCCGGGAGGACTTCGAGCCTGGCTCGGTCAAGTGATCGAGGTTTCAGGAGGAAGCGGATGGTTGGGGTGCAGGAGTGGGGTTGCCGCCCGGCTCGGCGACGCTCTTCTGCGCTTCTTCGAGGATGACGACGACGGCGCCCTGCACATCGCAATCCCACAACTCGAGACAGCGATCCGGAGCGCAGCTGCGCGACTCGGAATCGTGGTGATCAAGAACCCCCAGGGCGAGCGCCCTGGAGGAGTTCGCCAACTCGGCGCGCTGCTCGCCGACCTATCCGGGCGGATCGATGAGTCCTGGCGTCGCTACCTCGTCAATGCACTAAACGACTCGCTCGGACTCAACCTCCGGGACCAGGTGAGCCACGGCCTCTACGGCCCGGTATCACGCACCGATGTGGCTATCGCGCTTCATATCGCGCTTCACCTGCGATTGTGGTCGGTGACCGAGGGAGCGAGCCAGCAAGCACGGAAAGGCAGCTGAGAACGAGCGGCGGGCGGCGCGAGACGCGTTCGGCTCTGACATCCGTCAAGCAAAGTGTCTCGTGCAATCCGCTGCCCCTTCTCGCGCCAAGCAGGAGCGGACCTAGCCGCCGATTCCGGACATCACGCCATACGATCGGGTCCATGACGCTCTTTGGCGACATGCTCCAGCTCGGTCGCTTGATAAGAGAAACGCTGCACAACGAGCCGCACGAGCCACAGCGATCGTGTGCGGCGCTCTACGACCTGTACCGAGCGCTCGACGCAGTCATCGAATCCTCCCGTGTGGGTCTGAAGGAGCTGGGCAGTCTCCACACGGACAGCGTTCAGACCACCAAGTCCTTCGACAGTCCCGAAGAGAAGTGGGCCTACTTTACGAACAAGGCCTTTGAAAAGGTTGACGAGTCAGTCATCGAACTCGTAACCGCCCTCAGCGCAGCCGAACACGCCCTGAAGATCTTCGGCTCCGAGGTTCACCTCCGGTTCGACTATCACCTGGGCGCAAAGGCCGCTTGGTACAAGGAATTCGTTCGGCTCTACGACGCCGGACGGATAGACGTCGCGTCACGGAAGGTGAAGCGCAGCGTTCTCAGGCTCGCCGAGGACGACGAGCTCGCGATTCTGGCGGACTACCAGACCGTAGATCCCGAGACGCTTGATCGATTACGGGACGTCGAGGACCTCGACGTCGCCGGTCCCGCGGCGATCGCGAGGCTGGTCGAGGTTGGCGAGAAGAACGTGGAAGGTCTCGCCACTGCGCGTGACGAGCTTGCAGCGTTCATACGGAAGTACTGCACTCTGGACAGCCTGCTGGCGAGTCGGCCCCCCGAGCGCTGGTGGCAGGAGCCGCGTAAATAGCCCCGAGCGTCCGTTAGGTCATCTCAGCGCGCGAGAGGCTCTTCCCGGATCGCAGGGTCCGCGGCACGATCGGGTGCCCGTCCGCGACGGGTCGAAAACGAGAGCGGCCCGCCCGACCACGCATCCCGCGGCTTCATGTCCCGGTCGGCGGGAGCCCCTGTGTCGGAACCGAGGGGAGATCTGCGGGTCGCAGATCCTCCGGCCGGATGAGGTACCGCTCCAGCTCCTTCACCTGCTCTGGTGGAACCGTGCCAGACGCGGAGTACGCTCGACCTCGCCAGCCGTCGGGGACCAGGTCGTCCGGAACCTCGCTGGCGAACTTACCGAACGTTCCGATCACCTCCGGACCGATCCCGAGCACCGTCCAGCCCTTCTCGTCCTCGGGCACGTCGAGCCGGTGGTAGCTCAGGTGGGCCATTTCCTTGCCAACGCGGTCCTTGACGTCCGCGAGGCGCTCCGACATCTCCGGCGCGTTCCAGCCTTCGATCAGTCGCGGGCGATCGCATCGGTGTCCCTCATCGGGCGGCCCAGCCACAGGAAGTCGATCAGGGTGCGATTGTGGATACCGAAGCTCTCCAGCAGAGCGTTCTGTACGATCGGGTCATCCTCGTGGTGACGGTTCATCAGCTTGCCGGTGACCTCGTTGAGCATCCCCGCCTCGTAGAGCAAGTGCTCCTCGGCGAACCTGCGGAGGCGGTCGGCGGATGGACGCTTGCGGGCCACGGTTGGTCGCTGGTCAAACTACCTGGATGACCGTGCTGCCCGCCCGACGCTGAGGCCGCGCCCCCACGTTCGGCACCAGTAGTGCTGCCGGGCGAAGCGCTCCGCTATCGCCACGGACAACGTCCGATCAGCCTCGAGCCGGCCGTATCGAGACGCCCGCGTTCGCGTGAAAGCAGCGGCCATGGCCCATCAGCGCCGCTGCACGAGGAGCCTAGCCCGCCCTACGTCGTCCACTACCGCAGAGGGGGACCGGAACAAATCGACCCCCCTGTCAACACTCTCCCCAAACGTCGCGCGGGGTATAGGGGTCGCCCGAAGTCGGACGCTTTAGTCGCGCGACGCCGGGAGGTGCAAGGGGTCGCTCGAAGTCGGACGCTCTACGTAGTGCGCGACGAGCCGGATGAAAGCCGGAGCAGAGCCCAGCAGCGATGTCGGCGTACGATCTCCGCGTGCGGGCAGCCGAGATTCGCGAGCTGATCCTGCGCTACGCACAAACCTGGGACCCAGACCAGCGTGGCGAACTCTGGTCACGTCTTAACCACTTGGGCGTGCTGCGCTCGAAGGCAAGCAACCCAACTGGCGATTACGCAGAATGGCTTGTGGCCCGGCACTACAACCGACCACTGGAGGCTCCAAGCAACAAGGGCTTCGACCTGACACTGACCGATGGCACGCGAATCGAGGTTCGCGGCCGACACATCAAAGGTCGGGACCCGACTTACTTCAAGGTCGCGCGGGACCTGCTCTCAGCGATCTACGACCGGCTGGCTCTGGTGTTCTTCAACCCCGATTTCAGCGTTCGGTGGGCCTGCGAAATCCCGCGCGAGGCGCTCGAGGACTTCGCCGTGAAATACGAGAACACCGACCACCGCCTCCGACTCCGTACGCGCGGGTTGCCTGGGGCGTGGATCGACCATCCAACCGTCAAACCACTGCCCCTCGTCTAGCGAACACGCGTCTCCGCTACGTGCCTGCGAACACCTGACGGCGTCGTCGCGGTGTGGAAACGATGCCCGTGGGAGCGCGGGCACCGGCATGCCTTGGGGCCAGCCCCGACCGCAGAGCCTCGACTGCTTAATCGCCGACGAGGCAAGACTGACGGGCCAGCGACTCAGGCGCGGTCGCCGTCTGGCTGAGGGGTAGTTCTCCGCGCGCGAAACGATCAGCCGACGCAGTGGCTACAACAGGCGGTGGCGCCTGGTGATCATGGACTATCCCTTACTGCGGCGTGGGTCAGCCTTCCGCGGGTAGGTCCGCTCCTCCTGAATGCGACCGTTCATGTTGTGGATTCGGACGCTGACGGGCTGTTGATCGCGCTGCGCAGCGCGAGCGGTTTTACGCACCGCATCGACCTTCTTCGGCGCGCGGGCCATCACTTCTCCGCCGCGCGTCTTAGCAACCCACTCGTTGCCCTTCTTAGTGAGGTCTACCCGCTTCACAGAAACCTCCGTGCCGTTTGGGAACTCCCTGCATCGCAGCTTACGACCACGCCCGGCGTGCACCAGGCCCCCGGCCCGGGAGGCGGGTTGCTGGAGCTTTCGCATTGACGCTAGGGGGTTACCGAGGTAGCCAGCGGCGCCAGTCCGCTTTAGTCCAGAGCAGCAGCGCGACCGGTCGCAGGCGAGCGTGCCCGTGGCAGGCGAGAGCAGCAACGGGACCATGGCGCAAGGCAACGTCTTACGAGGTCGGCCTCGCTAGCGATCGCGGAGAGGCCTCTTCGCGCTTGTCAGGCTGGATCAAGCGGGTAGGTCGTCTTCAGCCACTCTTTGACGATCTTCGGTGTGTCCTTGCCGTGCAGCTTGAGCAGCTCGGCTATATCGCGTCCTGCGATGACGACGATTGGTTGCTGGTCCTCATGGATTTCGGCCGAGGGTTCCGGCCCGACGTGCGAAGTGGTTACGAATACGCCGAAGTGCCTGCTGCGCAGGCGCGAGATCAGGCGAGCGGTGGTGGCGACGCCACACCCTTTCCCCGGCTTGAAGCACTTCGCCTCGAGGCTGAAGTCCAGTGGGACCTTGCAGCCAGGAGGGCCGACGTACATCTTGCCGAACGCGTCACGTCCCGAGTCCTTGACAGGTCGTGTCGCTTCCACCGTGATGTCCTCGGACACCGACATCTTCCAGAGGTCGATCGCGAGCGCCTCGAACCGGTGCGGCTTCGGCTTGAAGTGTTCGTAGACCGCCTGCACGAGCGCTGCGTCGGCAGGTGTCTGGGGCGTTTGTTCGGCCGTCGTCCGGTAGGGCAGCGTCGTCGGCGATTCGAGCGGCAAATACTTGCCCGTCTCGACCCACGTGCGGTAGGCGTCAGGACAATGCGGCCCGAGCGGCTGCCCTGCTTCGAGTTCGGCGATCCACTGGCGCTTCACCTCAGCGACGTTCAGGACCGTGAAGACAGCCTTGTAGTTCTGGAACCGCTGGCCCTTCGTGGTTCGCCAAACCGCCACGAGGTCGTCGGTCGGCGCAACATCGGCGGCTCCAGGAACGGCGAGCCCGAGGAACTGGCGATCTCGACCACGGCCAACCTTCCCGAAGACAAAGAACGGCGGCACAAGCTGACGCTGAGGCGTCGGCGCGTGGATCGCCTCGAAGACGAAGCGGAGCATTTCGTTGCCCCGGCGACTCGTCTGGTGCAGCGGCTTGCCAGGCTTGCGGTTGTCGCCGTAGTAGGTGAACAGGCCTGTGTTCACGTCGAGGCGATCGGGCCAGTCCGTCTCCGCTCCTGAGGTGTAGAGGACGGCATGGCGGAACACGTGCGCTTTCCACTTACCATGGATCCGGAACCCGCCCTGATTGCCGGCTTTGAGCAGCTTCGCGAGCGCATCATCGGACGCATTGCCTTTCGTGCCGCCCTCGTAGATCGCGTTGACGACGAAGTCGCTGTTCTCCAGCTGCTCGAAGGGGATGTGCTCGGCCATCGCCGAAGTATGTTCGCCGCTGCTCCGGAAGGCGCTTTCGCCTCAAATCCGACATCGCCGACGCTCTCGCATTCCATGCAAACCACGATTCTTCGGCGGTTCAAGTACGTGCCGCAGGAGGGGCCCCAGCAGTGCCTCGTCCTCGGGGCGACTCGAGCGCTATGCACGCCGACGTGCAGTGCGCTTCCTGCATGCTTCTGAGCACCACTTGCGCCGCCCTTCGACGGTTGTTCGGCATCCTGGGCATACGCGCGGCGCGGGGTATTCCACGACCGCCTCTTCGTCGAGCTCCAGCGGCATCGCGGTCTCGGAAAGTCTGTTGCTTTCCTTACCGATCCTGATGATCTTGCTAGGTGTGACGTGTCGTGGTTGGAGGAGGCCGCGCGTCCACGAGTGGCAGGGCTGGCCGTCGGGCGCCAGCGCCTTGGCTTCGGGATGTAGTCGGTATTCCTCGAAGTAGTCGCCGTAGCTAAGAACGGCCGTGCTGTCTTTCTCGATGCGCCGTAGCGGGTCTGTGCGGATTCGGGTTGTTCCGCGCTCGGGGGCGTTGCGGTCGATCCAGTCCATCGTGCGTCGCTTTGCGGGGTCGCGCTCGAATGGGGCGACGAGACATTGACGGCCGTTCTTGCGGGCTCGTTCGGTTTGGGTGGGGTGCGCCATGCAGAGGAAGTTCCACGGGCGGACCCGTTCGGCGTAAGGGAGGCCGTCGTTGTGGGCACGGAAGGTCTTCTCCTCGCGCGGCGAGGTGACGGTCAGTCGTCCGACTGCTTCGAGCGAGAAGAAGTCGGGTTCGGGATCGGGTACGCCGAGCTCGAGGCAGAGGAGGTGTTCCCACCAGCGGTCTTTCCAGGCGGAGTCGTCGACCTCGGGTCCGAGCGCGTTTGGGGGAAGTAGGTGTCCGAGGCCATGTTCGGAGCGTTTGCGCTTGTCGCTGCTGCCGATGATTTGGGGGCGGTGGTCCTCGTCGCGGGTAAAGAGGGTGTAGCGCTTGGAGGCGATCGCGAAGCACTCAATCTCGCGTTGGTCGCCGCTGTCGGGGTCGAGGTTCTCGTCTTCGAGTTCGAGGATCGAGCCCGACACGAGCTTCTGATCGAACAGGTTGAGCGGTTCGAAGCGGCTGGCGATGTCGTCGACCTCGGCCCAGCTCAGCGCCTGCACGGCTTCGCCGCCATCGGCGGCTCGGCGTGTTCCGCCCGCGCAAGGGATCAGGCCTCCGTCTTTGGTTGCGACGGGGAAGACTGCGTCGGTGTCGCAGGTCGCGTAGACGCCGCCCGCCTGGTCGATCTGGTGCATCGCGGCGGCGAGTAGCAGGCGGCCGCCGCCGGTGACGAGTGTCGCCACGAGTGGGTGGAACCACTTGCCGGGCTGCTCGGAGCGCTCGAGCTTGGTTCGGTAGGAATCGCCCTCGGGCAGGTAGACGGTCGCGTCGACGCGTTTGCGGTGCTCGATCACGTTCATCTCGATGCCGACTCCGTAGGCGATCGAGTTCGCGGTGATCTTCATCCCGAGCTGGATTGCGTCGAGCTGGCGGGCGCGGTCGAGTTCCCCGGCGCGCTTGGCGGCCTTCATCTCGGCCTTTACTTCGGCGCGCATTTCGACCAGACGCTTGATGAAGTCATCCGTGTAGGGGTCGATGCGGTAGCGCGGATTGCCTGCTACGTCGATCGGCTGTAGGCCTTCCTGCACACCGAGCGCCTGGAAGCGGATTGCCCGGACGATCTTGGGCGCCTTCCCGGTGTGCAGCAGCGAGGCGATGCAGTCGGCGAGCGTCCACCATTGCGGTTCGCCGCCGCTGCGGTAGGGAACGGCGACGTTGAGGGTACGCGGTGGCTCGAGGATCCCTTCCCGCGTGGGCTTGCGCGGAAAACGGGCTCGCGTCGGGAGCCGATCACCGTCCGGATCGATGAGCACGAGCATGTCGAGCGCCGGCCACAGCGAAGGGTTGAGCACGGCCTCGATGTCGAGCGCCTCGAGCTGCTCGCGCACGGCGCCCGGGTCGACCTCCGTGGAGTCGACCGCCTCGCAGATCATGTAGCGCCAAAGGCGCTGCAATACGAAGGCGGTCGGGTACTGGCTCCTAAAGTCGAGATAGACCCCCGGGACGGGGGTGCGGCGGAGCATGGCTTCAGTGCGCCCGCCGTAGTAGCTCTCCATCACGCAGGCAATGAGCGGGGCACCGAAGTCACCGCGGCGCCAGGGTCGAATGCCCATTTGGTCGAGGTGGGCCTTGCCGATGCTCGCCTCGCTGTAAATAGCGTGCACCGGCTTATCGAGCCGGTAAGCCGAGTAACGGTTCCGCAGCTTGCTTGAGCATTCCGAGGTGACTTGAACGTCGTTGCGTAGGTAGTCGAGGTAGTCCGGCGAGATTTCCTCGCCGTGGTCTGCGTCGCTCTTGCGGTGCTCGGTTTCAAGCGTGTCTGCCAGTCGCTTGAGCGACCAACGACCGCCGAGCAGCGCGCCTGCAAGCGCTGCGGTGTCGAGGAAGTAGCCGTGGTGGTCCGGTGAGCTTCCGCCGCGCTCCCGGTTGCGTCGCTCCGGCTGGCGCCCGCCAGGAAGAGTCAGCCTGATGAACGCCGCGCCGGGGTGCGCCCGTTTTACCTGCACGCGAGCACGTCGCTCATTCTCGGACAGCTTGGCCGTCAGCCCGCCGCGCATAGCCGGGTTCTTTCCCTTCGCCGGCTCGTGGTCGATCGCGAGCCGGAAGATGTCGAACGGCAAGTTGTGGCCGATCAGCAGCGCACGCCGAAAGACCGCGTACCTAAAAAAGACCTTCTCCACAAACTCCGCTTGCACCATCAGCTCGATCCCGCTGGCGCTCGCGTAGGCCCGCACAATCTCGAGTTCAGCGGAGGTTAGGGCCGCCGGGTCATAGAACAACCCCTCCTTTCGCAGGCGGCCGTTGCGGTGAGCCTGGAAGGCGCCGACGCGGAGGCGTTGCGCCGTATCGGTCGTCGACTCGCTGTCGAAGGTCAGCGTCCAGCTCGACGGTCCAGGATCCTCATATGGCGCCCCCTGTCCGTGGCTATCACGGTGGCGGAGGTAGTCGGGCGTGACCCAGCCCCGGATCCCGACCTCAAGCGCTTCAGGAGCCCTCACCGAGCGCCTGCCCAGGCAAGGAAGTCGTCCCACCAGTGCGGACCAAGCCTTGTCCGCAGCCAGGCGTCGAGTAGCTCGAGGAGTTCCGGCACCCAGCCGACCGTGCGATCGATGATCAAGCGCATGTGATCAAGCCAAGCGCGCACCGCCGCAGCCGCCTTCAGCAGCACGCTCCCGTCCGGGTTGCGCAGCGTCTCCTGTGGCCACGCGGCCTGATAGGTCTCGGTGCGGACGCGGTGGTCGTTGCCGGGAATCGGGGTCGCAAAGGCAGCGTTCGCTTCGCCCGCCGGGTGGTCATCCTCGAGCCACGACCGCCCTCGCGTCTCTGCCCGGTGCTCGTAACAGAGGATGTCCGGATGGGCTCCCGTCAGGGCGAAAGGGTCTTGTTCGACGCAGCCCGCGCGCGTGCACGCGGGGTCCTTGGCACCGAGCGCGCGCAAACGCTCCTCGAGCCGGTCCGCTAGCCAATCCTCGTAGGCATCGCTGTCGCTCGGTGACATCAAGCGCCTCCTACGGTTGATAGAGCGGGCCGGGATCAAAGCCGGGATTGGCCGCGGCGAACTCCTCGACCAAGTCGGGATCCGTCATCAGGGGAAAGCCCCCGAACGTCTCGCCTTCAAACTCCTTGAGGCGGTGGACATCCCCCGTGCCCAGAAAGGCGGTGTAACCCGACTGCCAGTACTCGCCGGCGCGCGTGAGTTCGACGGGTTCATCCATTTCGACTACCGCGATGTCCGCCCAGTCACGAGTATCGCCTGCTTCGCGCGGGTCTTCGACGAGCCCTTCCTTGGCAAGCAGTTCGCCTGAGGTGAGGATCGGCATCTGGCTCATTCGGGGCTCCGAGGTCGGGAGATCGACGACGAGAGTGCCACCGGACGAACACGCGTTTGGGAACTTTCTCCGGGGATGGAGCCGTCCGCCCGCGGCTCTAGAAAGAAGCCGTGGCCCGGAGCGGTGAGACCGATGCGGATCGCGAGCTACTCACTTACGCGCGCGGCCTCGGCATCGAGGACTTGACGCCCCGCATGCTCGAGGACTGGCGCCGCGCGGACGCTCTACCGGCTCGGATCCCGACCTACCTGGGCCGTGGCGGAACCCGATGGATCGATCCCCCCGGCACAGCGGCTCGGGCGGTCGGCGTCTACCAGTTCCTCCACAAGCAAGGCCCGTTCGGCGAGCGATTCGATCTGCCGTGCCGGCGCCGGGTGCGCGACGCCCCGGTGTGGCTCTGGTACGAGGGCCTCGATGGTCTCGACGAACTCGCGCGCGACCGCGCCTGCGACTACTGGGCAGGTTGGCAAGAGGACTTCGGCGCTGCGCGCCGGCAAGCCGCTGCCAAAAACCCTCGCACCGCGGCCTATGAGCTTCCCGTGGCGCTGCCGACACGGCTGCCGACGAGGTAATCGAGCATCCCCACGCGAGGGTGCAGCTCGGCGTCTTTGCGGCGCGACGAGCAGAACTCGGGCCCGACCCGAGAGCATCGCTGCACGCGGCTTTGAGCCAACTCTTCCAAGCCATGCAGGGCCTCCCAGATCAAGAACCAATCCCGATGGCGAACCTGATCGAGTCACCGTTGCTTTCGGCCGGCGTCCAAGACGTAACCGTCTCCGACGAAAGCTGGGTCGATCAAGCGCTAGCAGCGCTGAACCCCGCCAACGTCGCGATCGCCCTTTGGTCACTAGACGCTGACGGCTGGTGGTTCGTCCGCACCTTTCTACACACGGTCCTTGGACAACTCGGGTCATGGAAGTCGACAGGCAACCCAGGGCTCCGGCGCCTTTCACGTCAGGCCCCGCAAGTCACGACCGGAAGCCTCCTGTTCTCGGCCGGCTTTGTCGCCGGCGTGCAACTGGAAATTGAACGGACTCTTGGCCGCGAGCCCACGGCTTCCAGGTAAAATAAGCGCATAGAAATCGCCCCCGCGACCGCGCGAACGGTCCGGGAGCACGGCACACGGAAAGAGGCCTTCCGCATGCACCATGACCGTAGCGCGCCGCTCGACGGGATGGTCGTAGCCTCCGGCTACGGGCTGAAGATCTACGTCGAACGCGGACACCTAATGGTCAACGACGGCGTCGGTCGGGACCGGCGTACGCTGCGGTTGAGCCGCGCTACGTCTCGTCTTCAACGCCTAGTGGTGATTGGCCACACCGGCTACGTCACGCTCGAGGCGCTTCGCTGGATCCGCGACATCGGCTCATCCTTCGTCCAGATCGGGCTCGACGGCGAAGTCATCACGATCTCGTCGGCCGAGCGATTCCACAACACCAAACTCCGAAGAGCCCAGGCCCTTGCAGCCGACACGGGCCGCGGGCTCCAGGCGATGCGCCCCCTCGCCGGGGCCAAGCTCGAGCAGCAAGTGGCGCGCGTCGAAGCACTGCCGCAACTCTGGCCGGCCAAGCCAAATGGCGGGCAGGGTCAGGTTCAGGTCGGCCCGGTTATCAGACGAGAGCTGGCGAAACTAACCACGAGCGACAGTCTTGAAACCCTGCGGGCTTGTGAAGCAGTCGCGGGCCGCTGGTATTGGCAGACCCTGGCGGGCCTGCCCGTCAGCTTCGCTGCGAACTGGCGAGAGTCAGTGCCCTCGCACTGGCATACCGCCGGCGCGCGGACCTCGCCGCCCTCCGGCTTCAAGAGCTCCCGCAAAGCTGCCACGCCCTTCCACGCCCTGATCAACTACGGCTATGCGATCCTCGAAACGGAGGCCACGATCGTCTTGCAAGCGCACGGGTTTGACCCAGGTATGGGGATTCTCCATACGGATAAGCGCTACCGAGGGTCGCTCGCGCACGACTTGATGGAGCCGCTGCGACCGGTCGTCGACGGTCTAGTCATCCAATTGGTGGAGAACCACACACTCGCGCGTGGCGATGTCTATGAGACGCGCGAAGGCGTCTGCCGAATCGGGCCGCCCTTAGGTCGGATGCTTGCTGAAGAGGCCTCGGCCCTGCGCCAGCCTCTCCATCGGCATGCTCGGGTCCTCGCCAACGTGCTCGCCGACGGAAAGGCCAACACACCCACTCGCAAGCGAAGTACCGTAACCGCCGGCAAGGGAGGCAAGCGACAGGTGACTGCACGGGCCCTTACCTGAACTACCGAGCGACGAGCCGCTTCGCGCTCCTCGCGCAGGCGCCGCCCACACTCGTTGCCGGAGGCCTCCTAAGAGAGCTCAGCGTCGTTGAGACCCCTGAAATCACGCGCAAGCGAGATCGGCACATCACTGATCCGAGATTCGCTCGACAGGAGTTTGACGATGCGCTCTCGATCAAAAACGATGTTCGCCGATGCGAGCTTCAGAGTCTGCGGCCACCGTCCGCCGGCGTCTCTCCACGAGAACGAGATCAAGAAAACGAGCGTTAACGGGTTGCTGAAGTCGAGGCTGCGTTCCCAGTACGGCTTCGAAGCTTCGAGCTGCTTGCGCTGCCAGTTCTTTCCGGTCGCACACTGCCCGAAGAGGACCAGCCGGAGATCCTCGGGGTCGGATGCGTCAAACGGAATCCAGCCCACGACATCGAGCCCGCGATCCCCGCCGGGTGAAAGCTCCTGCTTGTGCTGATCCCATCGTTTGGTTGTCTCGAGCTTGGTATCAGCCGAAAGTCGCTCAATTGACTCTCTTAGGTCACCTCGGTACCGACTACGCTGCTTTGCGCCGGTTCCGAAGACGTGGACTTGGAGGCGGGATCCGAAGTACTTCTTCAGTACTGCGGGAGCGAGTCGCTCAAACGAGGTCGTTGTTCTCGTCCGATCCTGCGCGCGAGCAAGGAACCTGTAGCTCGAGGTTACGAGCAGATACAAGTAGAGTTCCTGGCTCGCCCGCAATGCGCCGTTGGGCAGAGCGAGGATGCGATCCTCCTCGAGCTCGAACGGATAGTCATCGTCGAACGCTCGGGCGCGGCGCTGAATAAGGCTCCAGATTTCGCCGATACGGCCAACTACTTCATCGGGAGTCGTGTCTACTTCAGCTACAGGGGCCGCGGCGTCCGGAGACTCCTGTTTGAGAGCCTCGCGCGCGACTTGATCACCTTCTAGCGGCTCCTCACCCACATCGATGCTAGCGCCGAGAAGCTCAGAGAGCTGCGACCCTGGTCCGGCAACTCGGCGTACAGCCACACGAGCTCCAGCAGCGCCGGCACGCCCAAGCTCCCTGCGCCGCTGTATGGCTGCGGCGAGCTCCGAGCCTGTGTAGATGCCCTCGCTGCTGATCAGGCAGCGGAGTTCCCAGTAGTCGGCGATCAGATGGTCTTCTGATGGAACATCGTCGAGATCTTTGAGCAAGTCGTCTGTGGACTTTGCCATTGCTCGGAACTACTCCACAACCTTCGCGTGCACCTTGTCAGCGAGTTCGGTTGCGATGTTCCTTGCCTCGTCAGACGCTCCGACGAGCTCGCTGGATGCCTCCTCGAGATTATCTGCCTGCTCGTGTGCAATCTTGAGGGGCCCGCGCGCTTCACCCAGAGCCGCAAGCACGAGGTCATTTGGTCCATGAGAGAGAAGCGCCGCGTCGTTGATCGACATACCTTCGTCAAGTGCGCGAATTGCCGACCCGCTACGCACGACGTCATCAAGCAGACCGAGATTTCGGGAATCCTCGAGCGCGGTCCGTCCGGTCGCCTCTCTTTTGATGAACAGCCATTTTCCCAGTTGCATCAGGGCTTGCTTATTCAGCCCCTTGAGGTCCGGATCGTCCGCTCGGTCGAGGTTCAAGAAGCTCTTCACGATTGGTTCGTGGTTAAAGGCGGCGACGAGAAGTGAGAAGGGAACGTCATCAATCTTCACGTCTGCCTTCGTTAGTTCTCGTGACTCGGCGAGAAGCTCGAGAGCCTTGAGGGCAGCGAGCAGCCTGCCGACGTACGGTCCCTTGCTGCCAATGGCGCGCGCGAGTTCCAAGTTGCTCTGCGGCATGGTTGATCGGTCGCGAAGCTGGCGAAGAAACCGAGCCTTCTCAAGAGGATCCCATTCTTTTACCCCGGTGATATGACGAAAGCCCAAGTACTCGAGGACATGAGCTCGACGCGCGAAAAGGACTGCGGGAACCTTGGCGAGGTCTTGGTCCTGTGCATCGAGAATCAACTGATCCACTGACTTCTGGCGTCTTGGTGCTGCTATAGCCCCCGTGAGCAGTTTGAGCGCCACGAGACGCCGGTTCCCCTCAACGACCCTGTACATCTCATCGGGGGAGTAGTAGGGCTTCGAGTCCCTCTCGATCACGGGCGCTATCAGCAATGGGTCACCCGGGAAGTAACCCTGCCGAGCGATGCTCACCATCAACTCAAGAAGGCCCGCGTCCGACAGCATCCACATCACTACGGCGTTCTCATCGTCGCCATGAACGTCGGGAGGAAGCCGAGGATTCTCGGGATCGAAGATCAGCTGGTCTGTGCGAACCTCCTCGAAGACGTACTCCGCGGCCACGGTGCTCACTCTCCCTCGGGTTGCTTCATCGCGATCAAGCCGCCGCGCGACAGGCTACCTTCAGCGTCGTGAGCCACGTCCCTCCTGCCCCGCCGGCCTCTTCGCGTACTGCCCGGGCGGTTATGCAAGGCAACCGATCACGTGACACCCAGCCGGAGGTTGCCCTTCGGTCGCTGCTTCATCGACGAGGGCTGCGCTTCCGGAAGAATGCACGGCCGGCGCCCGGGCTTCCCCGCGCCGACATCCTCTTTCCGAGCGCTCGAATTGCCGTCTTTGTCGATGGTTGCTTTTGGCACAGTTGCCCACAGCACGGCTCCAGGCCGAAGACGAACAGCGAGTATTGGTCGGCGAAGCTCGAGCGTAACCTGGCGCGGGACCATGTGAATGATCAGGCACTAGCGGAGGCGGGCTGGCGAGTTGTCCGCGTGTGGGAACATCAGCCTCCTGGCGAGGCATCGCTCCTAGTCGAGCACGCACTGAACCATCAACTCTGACACCCAAGGTGATAGACGGTTAGACGTCCCCGACGGCAAGGCGCGAGCTGGCGCCACTTCCAGTGCGCACTGAACTTACGCTGCCGCACCAAGCCCCGGCAAGCGGCTCTGGGGGCTCGCGGGACCAAGGCCTTTGCCTGGATGTGGCTCGTGATCACCACGTAGGCCAAGGTATTCGATGGGAACTGGCGCAGTCGTCTCGGGGGCCGGACAGTCGTCTCTGAATGCCGGCAGGAGCCGTAGAGACTTCCGCACGCGGGCACCAAAAAGCTGGCGCCGAATCTCGAGTCCGACGAGTTCCCCGAGCGCGGACGGCACGGCGTTCCCGAGCTGCCTCCGGGCGGACCGGTAACTCCCTCTGACCTCGTATTCCGGCGGAAACGTCTGGAGACGCTTCATCTCTTCAATGCTGAGCTGGCGACTACGCCAGTGGAATGGTCCGGTTGCCGGACCTGGCTCGGCCTGAAGCGTCCACGACGGACGATCCTTAGACAGCTTGAGGAGAAAGCTCCAGTACTTCCGTCGCCACCCAAAGAGCGGCTCGCCGCCGCCGCGAGATGTGTGCCAAAGGTAATTCTGCCCTTCCGGAATAGACGGTAAAAGAGGTCCCCATCGGCCTCGAGGCGCAAGGCCTGGATCGAAGTCAGGTTTATCTAACTCGCCGATAGCGTCCCATACACTCATAAGCCGCGACTGACCCGGCGCGGGGTTGTCAGCATGCGTGGCCTTCGGCTCCTGCAGTTCACCACCGTTGCGTGCGGCGACAATAAAAACTCGCTTGCGGCGTTGCGGAATACCGTACGAGGCGGCATCAAGGCGAAGAATCGATACTTCGTACTGGGTCCCGTGCCGACGATTAATCCTCGAGAGTTCGCCTCTCACTACGTCGAGCGCCTCACGTCTTTGTGGCCGCCTTCCGTTGCGTCGCTCCCGAGGCATGAAGGCGACCCCCTCCACATTCTCAAGTAGCATGACCTCCGGAAGCGCGGCTTCGACGACACGAAGGTATGCCAGAAGAGTGGCCGCGCGTGGGTCGAGCATCCGTGGGGCCCCGCCAGCGACCCAAAAGCTCGATTTCGAAAAAGGCTGACATGGAGGCCCGCCAGCCACCAGCGTAAGCTCGCCCGGCTTCAATTCGAGTTGCTTGAGCAGCGCATGTGGCTCATGTTGATAGACGTCGCCCGGCTCGACGAGGCGCCAGTCGCGATTCGCCTCGAGAGTCGCACGAGCATCCGAATCCACCTCGACGCAGCCCGCAATTCCGAAGCCGGCCTCCTCGAGCCCTAGGTCGAGGCCTCCGGCCCCCGTGAAGAGGGACAGCGCCCTCATCGGGTCTTGAGCGCGATGGAAGCTTCCGCTGCCGAGCGGCGAACCCCAGCTGGAGGGTCGCACTGCGTGCTAGTTCCCCCGCCGTCTGGCTGATTGTTCAGCAATAGCGTGACCATGTCGACGAGCCACTACAGCATTCTGACCGGCGGGAAAGCCGGACCCATTGCCGCTACGCAACGTCCGCGATTTCCGCGATGCGCACGCCTGGCTCAAGTGCCATGAGCACTGCGCGCGCCATGCGCGCCTGCTCACCCCGTACGTAGTCGTCCGGGATTTCGATTTGCCGCCCCTCCTCGTCGGCTTCGGCCTCCTTGGCCTCCTCGGCGAGCTTTTGCTTGAACAACCCGAAGAGGACGGGGACCTCAAAGCCCTCGCGAAAGGTCTTGATCGCCGCCTCGCCGAGCCTCTTCTCGGAGACCACCTGCTCGTACGACGAGAATGCCTCGTTGAGGAACCATTCAACCTTTGTGACAGCTGTGGGCTCTCCTAGATCCGCACGGCTGATGTAGCAGACGCCCACCGTCTGCCCGTCCCACGTCGGCTGGAAATCGGTCCACTTGTCACGTCCCACCCAATGAACGTCAACGTTGGGCTCGCCGCCAGAGCGCTTGTCCTCCGTGTCGTCCTCCTTCGGCTCGACCACTTCGATCGTGCTGGTCGCGGTCAGAAGCACAGCGTGTTCGGGAACCACGAGCGCGACCTGAAGGCTCGAACTGGTAGTCGGCGCATCTGCTTGAGCCTCCAGAGTCACCCGAACCTTGCCGCCGAGCAGTCGGCCCTTCGATCTCACGGAGACGTGTTTCGCCAGCTCCGGGCCGAGCACGATCGACAGTGCGCCGGCGTACTTCGGAAGAAAGTCGTTCTTCGCATTGATCGCAAGGCGCAGAGCGGCTGTCGCCCCGGGCTCGATCCTGATTGGATCGGTGAGGATCTCCAGCCTGTCAGGGATCTCGGGCATGAGCGAATCGTCGACGATCGGCGGAGGGCCCGGGGGCCGCCGCCGGCGTCGCTTGCGACGCTTCCTTCTTCCGCCCTTCGCCCCTGAGAGTTCGCCCTTCATGAAAGCGGCGATCTCGCTAGCGAGCTGCCGCTTCACGCGATCAGTCGTGGACTTGGTGGCATCTTCCAGGACGCGTTGCTTCGCGGCCTCGTCGAGCCCGTCGAGGTTCTCGTCTTCGAGGAGCTCTTGCACGACGCGCTCAAGCACCTTCTTTGTCTCCGGCGTATCCACGCCGCTCTCGCGCGTCGATGCGAAGACCTCGCGCTGCGTCGCGTTGGTCAGTGTCGTTCCGTCGATGACGACAACCAAACGCCGGTAGAGAAAGGGCAGCTCCAGGTTTCGCTTGATCCAGGCACGGTCCTTGGTCAGCTGTCGCTGCCCGTTCAGGGTCAGCGTCAATCCCTGCTCGCTCGTGACGTACGCATCCGGGTCTCTGTCCTCGTTAAGGACGAAGTACCTCAGCGTCACCTTTCCGAAGTCGGGCCCCATGTCGACCTCACGCACGTCGGCATAGTCTGCAGTGCCAGGTCGGCTGAGCAAATGAAGCAGACCGGAAACCGTCCGACGCTCCACGCCGCGGACTCCCGCGAAGCGATCCGCACGGGTCTCGACGATCCTGAGGGGTAGCGCCGGATCGGGCAAGGCCGCGTGAAAGAGATGCCACAGGCTTTGCTTCGGTTCATGCGCGGCCCGGGCGTACCGTGCCACCTGGTACTCGACCAACTTGACATACGTGCCGAACGGGAGGTCCGGGAGTTCCTCGATGTCGAGTCGGATGATCGAGCCGTCCTTGGCAGCGACGAACTCGTAAGTGCCCGACTTGTAGCGGTCCGGGTCCAGCGGGTTGTACCGGATCACAGTCATGCCCACCTCGTCCGCGTGCCCGTTCAACAGGCTCGGCGCGAGTCGAGAAATGACGACCGTGTAGCGGGCAAACCGGAGCGACGCCGCAGCACCCGCGTTGTAGACGCCCATCTGATGCCTCTTGTCCTTCTTGTTGGAGGCCAGGAGGCTGAGGTGTGTCGAAGGGAATGCGTCCGGCCGCTGACCTGTCCCCTGGTCCTGGATCGTCACCGTCGGTCGCTCGGCGTCACCCGACTCCAGCATCGTGATTCGTAGGTGGTCTGCGAGTTTGCGCCTATCGCCCTCGTCCATCGCGGCAAGCCCACCTGGTGGCACGCCGAACCACCGAACGGCGGCTTCATGCGGAGTGGATGCGGTCTCCCCGCGCTCGCGCGCGCGGAGGTCGAGCAGCGCGTCGATTCCATTGATGGGTCGTTCGACGAGAGCGAGCGCTGGGTCGGACGCCACCTGGACCGTGTGGACGTTGTTCGGGATTCCGCCGAGCGGCTGCCAGCTAACGCCCCCGATTGCCGTCCCGGCCTCGGCAAGCCAGTCAGTGACCGCGTCGGCTGTCGTCAGCCTGAAGATCTCTTCCGAAAGCTCCTTCGGCAACCTATTGCTCACCGCCCGCTCCTTCCACCCAATAGGCCATCGACCAAGTCACCTAGACCTTCGTGGAGCCGGCGGTCAGCGCGCGGCGCCCTTCGTCGGAGATCTCCCAGACGCCACGGGGAGAGTCCTTGTCAATCAGCCCCCGCTCGACCAGACGGAGGCGTGTGAATTGCACCCGCTTCTGCCAACGTTTCCCGCCCTTCTCAAGTTCCTCGTGGTCAAGCGGTGTTAGGCGGTCGCCAATGATCTCGCCGACCTGCTCGATCACCTCACGGGCGGGGACTCGACCGCCGTGCCGGTGAAGCACTTGAAGAATGGGCAACTCGTACTCTACTTCTGGCAGAAGACTCCCTCGCGGGGCGCGTTTCCTGACGCTAACGCGACCATTCGACGAACGACGGCGGCTTCGCCTCGGCGATTCATGCGGCTGCGCTCCGTCGCCCTGCGCACTTACTGGGTCCGAGGGGGGGCCGAGTCCGAGCTTGCGCCGGATCACGGTGTTTGGAGTGTCCACGAAGGGTTCGGCTTCGGCTTTAAGGGCCTCCCAAACCTCGGAATCAACCTCGATCGTAACTTCGGTTGCCATGTATGCTCCTTCCCAAAGGGGTCGATGCCACCTTACATTGCAACTGAAGTTGTTGCAAGCAACGAAAGTATTAACGCCCCGGACACCTAGCCCCCCGGTCTTACGATCTCAGCCTGTCGGGCGCGGACCGTAACCCCCGGCCATCACGCACGAGCGTCCGACTTCGGGCGACCCCTTGCACCTCCCGGCGTCGCGCGACTAAAGCGTCCGACTTCGGGCGACCCCTATACCCCCCCAAACGTCGCGCAGCAGCTCCCACTTGGTGAACACCCTGGTCGGGTCGCCGGCCAAGTGGACGAGCAGATCGAACTCCAGCCGCGACAGCGGCAGGCCGGCCGGCGATGGCCGCCTGCCGCGCTTGCGGGTGATCTCGAGCGCGCCGACCCTTACGCGCGAGACCAGGCTGGCGGAGGAGCGCCTGAGCAGGGCCCGCGTGCGGGCGTGCAGCAGCGGGTAGCTGACCGGCTTGACGACGTAGTCGTCGGCGCCGGCGTGGAAGGCTCGAAGCTGAGCGACCTCCGAGCCATCGGCGCTCATCACGAGGACGGGCAGGCCCTCGAATCCATCGGCGCGGATGCCGCGCAGGAATGACAGGTGCGCGTGCGGCTGCTCGAGCTCTCCGAGCAGCAGCGCGTCGGGATGCAGGTGCGCCAGCTTGGCGCGTGCCTCCTCGGCGGCAGCTGCTCGGTGGGCGGTGAACTCATCGGCCACAATTGGTCGACTTGGAACTGGCGAAGCCCGTCGTCGCAATCGGCGACGAGCAGCGTTGTGGGCGTGTCGTTCATCGACACTCCTTCCTGGTTGGGTTGGCGGAACGGCCGCCGGTAGATAGCCGGGTGCTGGACCGGGTGCGGCTGTTGAGGAGGGCGCCCGGGCCGGACGTGTGGGTTGAGCGGCCGCTCGGTACGGCCGGGGGGGCCGCGGACCCAGCGGCTATGCGGCGCTGCGCAGGTCCTTTCGTCCGCGTGTCAGCTGGCGGTTGACGTTGGTGTAGGTGATCCCGAGCTGATCCTGGATCTCCCGGTAGGAGTAGCCCGCGACCTTGAGCTCAAGCACACGGCGACGTCGCCAGCGCAAGTCAGCCAGCGCACGCAGGGCCTCGCGCGCGCGGAAGGCCAGCTCGGTGTCGACCGGGGCGGCGACGGTGTCGGCCAGGGTCAGCGGTTCTTGGCCAGCGTCGCAGAGCCGCCCCAGAGGCGCGTCAAGCGAGTCGGTGCGCCGCTGCTCGCGGTCGAGGCGCAGCGCTTGGTGGCGGGCCACGACCCGCAGCCAACCGCCCGGCGAGCCGGGATCCGCAGGCGGCTTCTGGCACAGCTGCAAGAACGCGAAAGCGACTGCGTCCTCGACGTTGGCCTCGACGGTGTGGACGTCGCGCCCGACTCCGCGCAGCAGCCGCCGGTAGTGGAGGCGAAACAGCTCGGCCTCTAGATCACTTCGCATCGCGTCGGGTCCGACGACTGGTCGCGACGTCACTGCTGGACCTGGCTTGTTCGCTGGGTTCATGGTTCTCCCTTGCTTCTGGTCGATCGCCTGGCTGCCGCTATGCGGCATGTCCGGCGGGGGCGTGGTGGCGCTGTGCCTCAGCTGCGCGGTCGGCCGCCGGGGCAGCTGCTCCAGGCCTGGCATTGGCCGGGTGCGCACCACCAGCCGTCGGGTGTGGACAGCGGCCAGTCGCCGGTCTGCTCGCAGCGGGCTATCTCGCGGGCGGTCTGGGCGATACGGGCCTCAAACAGCGCCAGCCGCTCGCGGTTTCGCTCGGTCGGCACGACCAGGCAGCGCCCGCCCGAGCGAACCGCCCCGCGGCGGATCGAGTGGAACTCGAACCGGCTCGCTGGCTTTCCTTCGAGGGTGCGGGCGAGCAGGTAGCCGCTGGCCTGCGGGTCGCGGTCCGCCGCGGCCTGGCCGACATGCTTGGCCCCGACCTTGATGTCGATCACGCGGCCGCGCTCGTCCTCGACGTCGACGTAGCCGACGAATGTCCAGTCGGTGCTTTCGAAGCGCAGCTCGATCTTGCGCTCAACCGCCAGTGGCCGGACCTCACGGGCGACCTCGGCCAGATAGGCACCGAGCGCCTCGCGGGCCTGGTCACGCAGCGTTTGGGGCTCGTCGTCGCCCAGGTCGGTCCGCGGCCCCGCGAGCCGCTCGTCGAACTCGGCCACCAACAGGTCGCCGGCCTCGTCAGCAGACAGCGACTCGCCGGCCAAGCGGGCGGCGTAGTAGGCGGTGACCGTCGCGCCGACGGCGCCGCCGACGAGCATCGGCCCGCTCTGGGGCTCCCGCTCACGCAGCAGATAACGCCGCCGCCAGCGCTCCGGACATTTCCAGAACAGCCGCAGGCTCGACACTGACAGCCGCATCAGGCGCGTTCCGTCAGAGCGCAGCGGCAGCCGCGCCGGAACGACGAGCTCTGCTAGCTGGGCTTCAGCCGTAAGGGGCTCCAACAGGTTCATGGCAGGCCTTTCTCCCGGCCTATGGCCGGGTCTTCGGGTTGCGTCGGGTGGTGGGAGCAGCGGGACAGGCCGTGGCTCCCGGGAGTCGGTCAGGCGGCCTTGGGGCGGTCGGCTGCGTTGGCCTGTTGCTGCAGCTGCCGGCGCAGCCGGACCGCGGCGGAGCGCTCTCCGTCCAAGGACTCGAGGCGCGTGACCAAGTCGGCCAGGTCAGCCTGTGTGACGCGGCCGCGGACCGCGGACTCGAGGAGCGCGGCCAGCTCGCCCACCTGCTCGTGGGTCAGCCGCTCGACGATCCGCTCGCCGCAGACCAGCCCGGCCAGCGACGCGATCGTGTCGTCCTGGTAGTGGCCGGCCTGCACCCAGTGGGCAATCTTGCGCCGGTCGAGCGCCGTGGCCGGCGGATCGCCCGGGCTGCCGTCGGTGACGGCCACCAGCCGAGCGCTCACGGCAAGCCCGCGCGCGGCATGGCCCGGCGAGCTGGCCTGTGGGTGGGTGTCGGCCTGAACCTCCTCCCCATGCTTCTGGCTGCCAGCCGTCGGCACCACCTGGATGTCCGGCTCTTGTCCCTGGGCCTCGAACCCGGCCGCGCCGGTCTCGTCGCCGTGGTCGAGCGGCTGACCGAACGCACTCCTACCGCGCTGGTCGAGCCAGCGCTGATAGCCCCCGCGCAACCAGGCCTCGGTGCGAGCGTCGATAATCAGCCTGCCCTTAGGGTTGCGGCGCAGCTCGCCGTCGTCGGCGCCCTCCCGCAGCCACGGGGCACCGAGCGCGTAGAGGGCGCGGGCGATGCCGAAGTGCACGGCGGCCCGCTTGACAGAGTCCGAGAACGCCGCCTTGGGGTCGTCGCCGACGCCAACGTCCTGACGCGTCACCCCGAACACGGTCAGCAGACAGCGGACATCGAGCGACGGCACGACCACCTCGCCGTTTCGGTCGACGGTCCGTGAGCGCAACGGCTCGGGCAGCGGCTCGAACACGGTCGACCAGCACTCGCCGCAGACCAGGTCGAGCCGGTCGAACACCAGCCGCGCATCGACATAAGGGACGATCTGGGCCGCCTCACCGACGACCGTCAGGAGCTTGAAGCGCACCGCCTGTGGTGTCGGCGGGCGGCGCAAATGCGGCAGCGCCTTCGCCAGTGAAGCGCAGGGGAACTCCTGGCCACCTTGGTGGCCGTTCTGGTTGGACATCGACCCTCCTTGAAGGGTTGAGGAAACGGTTTTCCCGCCTTGGGATGAGCGCTCGTCTCGAGCGCCTGTGGTTGGACTTGCGAATTCGGTCGGTGGAGGAGCGGACGATCGTGCGCCCAGCTTTTGGGCGCCCGGCGCCTAGCGGACTGCCTGTGCGGTGAGCAGCAGCAGAAAAAGCGCCAGGCCGATGTAGGCGCCGGCGAGCGTCCCGTACTTGGCGTACAGCGCGTCGTCCTCGCCGCGAGCGACGGCCAGCGCCAGCGCGGAGAGGCTGCCGAGCCCGGCGAGCTGGAGCACGAAGCCGATCAGGTCGATCCGCTCGGGTAGCAGCTCGAGCGTCACGGCGAGTACGGCGCCGAACGCAGCCGAACGAACCACTTGGCCCTCTAGCTGCCTGAGTCGGTAGCGCCCACTGCCGATCGCACGATTTCGCGGGCGGCGGTGAACGACTCGCCGCGTAGCTCGCGGCCCCAGGTTCCGTTGGCCAGCAGGGAGGCGAGGTCGTAGATGCGCCCGCCGCGCAGGCAGCCGAAGCACCACCAGCCGCGGCCGGGCTCGGCGAAGACCTGGCAGGAGGCGTAGGCGTCCTCGTGATCGGGCAGCGGACAACACACCATTCCGCCCCCTTCCGGGACCGGAGCGCCAGCTAGCGCGAGAAAGTAGGCGGGCGGTGCGATGGCGTGCAACTCGTCATTGCCCCGGGAGGACCCCTGAGAGCCGCCGGCCAGAGGTGCTCGTGGCGGCTCGGGGTCGGGCAGGGCGGCCCGAATCGCTTGCGGGTCCACGCCCGGGCGCGAGCGGTCGGCTCTGACGATCCGACACCAGGCTCCGCGGCGCTGGTTGAAGGTGCCGGGGAGACGCATGATGCGCCCGTACTCGCAGCAGGCGAGGTCGCCACCAAGGCAGTGGCAGAGCCGGCGGTTGAGTTCTTCCAGCTCGGCGGGTGGCAGCTCGGCTGCGAGGCGCCAGTAGAGATGCTGGCCAGCCCCCGAGGCGACCCACAGGTGTGGCTTGAGCTTCTCGATCTCGCGAAGGCCATGGCCAGTCGCCTGGTCGAGGTCGACCCACACGACCGATCCCGAGACGACCGCGCCCTTGCCCGGCTCGGCCCGCTCTTTTGGCAGCGGGGTGGCGAACACCTCCTCGCCCCTGCCGCGCCCGAGCGCCGTGCGGCGACAAAGGGCGTGGGCGTCGCCGGCGCGAAGGTAGCCGGCCGGGTCGCGGCGGCTGCGCATCCTCAGCTGACCGTCGCCCGTACGGGTGGCGCGCACCACCTCGACCAGGCCGTGCTGGCCGTGGTGGACCAGCTGCGAGTAGAGCGCCACCTGGGCGTCGGGGGACAGCGCCTGCGAGCGCGAGCCGCCGTCGGGGTCAACCAGCACCACCGGGACGGACAGCTCGTTCTTCCTCTGAACGCTCATGCCGCCCGCGCCCTCTCGAGCTCCTCATCGTCGGCGCGTGGCTGCTCGTTGTCATGGCCGTCGATGGGTCGCGGCGGCTCGAGGTCGGCTCTGGTCAGCGTGCGGATGAAAGGTCTGGGCTCGCGCCGGGCGCGGGCCAGGTAGCCCTCGTCGAGCTCCGACCCGTGCAGTAGCGAGCGGGCATGCCCCTCCCCCTCACCGGCGGCCAGCACTGCGATCACTCGTGGTCGGTCGCCTGCGGTCAGGTCGAGCACTAGGTGGCCGCGCAGCAGCACGCGGTGGGCACGGCCATGGGGGTCGACGTAGCGGCCGAGCAGCGTCGGCCGTCCGTTGATGGCTCTCATCTCTCACCTCTCTGATCGGGGGCACGGACTACGTGCCCTTGGACGGCACCCCTGCCGGGGCACCTGATTGGGGTCAGCTCTCTGGACTGCTCACGGTCAGACCCCGAACTCGTGCGGGCTGGCGTCGACGGCGGCCACCAGCTGGCAGAACACCTCGTAGCCGGCGGTCCGGGCGCGGCGCACCTTGCCGGTGCGCGAGCAGCGCACCGGCACCAGACCGGCCCTACGAAGCAGCCAAGACGTGTCGGGCTGCCCGCTTCGGTGGACGTACCCCGCCCGTTCGCACATCAGCGACACCGACTCGCCTGCCACCAGCCGCTCGATCAGCCGCGCCTGGACCGCCCGCAGCGACAGCCGCTCGCGCCCTTCGCCCGCCTGCACTTCGTTGTGCAGCCGAGCGGCGACGCGATCAGCGGCCTCGTGGCCGGGGGCCTCGTACCAGGCGGCCAGCGAACCGGTCAGCTCAGCGACCTGGTCGTCGAGGCCAGCGTCGCGGGCGACCGCCATCACCTCACTGGTCGGGACCGCGGTCTCGATCGGCGCGCCCGACTCGAGGTCGAACGACAGCTCCATCCAACCCGGCCCGCCGAGATGACCGCGCCGCGGGCGGAACCAGAGCTCGTAGCCGATCAACTCGTCGCGGTCGCGCACGAGCACCCGCCCCTCAGCGGGGTCGACCTGGATGTCGAGCGGGGGGAGCGCGAAGGGCTTTTTGCCTTCGCACGGACGCTCTGTGACCGACGCCATCCCGGTCAGTCCGAGTGTCTGGTTGTCGGCTCGTGCGCCCATCGTTCTCGCAATCGAACGTACCGGCCCGTGTCAAGCCGATCCGGCTCTCGGTCAGGGCGCGGCGGACGCCCCCTACGGGGGGCGTCCTGCCGCGTCAGCGAGGACGGAGCAACGCCCAGAACGACCTTCGGCCAGAGTTCCGTGCCCGGCGGCGGTCTCGCTGGACGCACTGGCTGGCGCTCCCGTCGCGGGTGCTCCCGGTCAGGCCACGAGCGTGATGTCCGCGCCCCTAAGCGAGCTGCTGCAGGAGCTCGAGACCGCGGCCAAAGATCAGTACCAGTGGCTCGGCCAGCTCGGCTCGGGCCTGCTCACCGGCCTCCGAAGAGCAGGCACGCCTACGAGTCGTATGGTGGCGCGAGCGCCACAGGATGCCGTCGGGTTGCGCCAAGCGTCGTGTAGCGCTTGGCCCCTGCCGAGAGCTGAGGGGAGCGGTCGGCCGGGCGGTCGATCAGCTCGCGGGCCGGCCCGAGCCGCTGAAGCCGTAGCCGTGCAGACGCTCCAGGCACAGGTCGCGCCGCGGCGCAACCACCGCGGCCTACGCCCGCTCGGCCGTCGTCTTTAACTGCGCTCGAACAGGCGGGCCACGGGAAGCTCGAACCCGGGGAGCAACGGCGAGGTCAGCGGGTCGGTGTCCGTCACCTCGAGCTCGGCATCGAACCGTGATGCCTCCGACCCGGAGCGACGAAAGACGAGCACAGAGCGCGCCCTGGTGTCCACCAACCACAGCTCGGCCTGGCCCGCCGCCTCGTAGCGTGCCTTCTTCATGCTCAGCACATTGGCCCTCGTGCTCGGTGACCGGATCTCCACCGCGAGCTCCGGCAACCCGTCAAGTGGGCCCGCGACTGGATCGGGCACCCGCTCCTCGCGCAGCCAGGCCACGTCGGGCGCATAGACGTCTCGTGCCGTCACTTCCAGGTCGACCGGCAGCAGGATGAGCCCGCGGCCCGACTCGGCAGCCGTCTGCCAAGGGCGACGACCAAGTTCACCCGGACGAGGTTGCGATCGAGCAGACGCTCATTCACAACGAGCGCCCCATCGATCAGCTCGCTCAGTCGCCTCTTCTCCGGCGAAAGCGCGAGATACTGCTTCGTTGTCATCGTGGGCATGGGGGTCATACCCTTCTGAGGTCGGCGAGCCTCAGATTCCGCCCCCTCGAGATCTCGGAACCCACCGATCTGCCTCGTCTTCGTCACGGGCCGCCTCGCCTGCCGACCGGCAGGTGCACCCAACGCCCCAGCTGGTCGGCGTCGAACATCCCCCTGGCGGCCTCCCGCGTTTGGTTGTCGGCCCGTGCGCCCATCGACTCGCAATCGAACGTACCGGCCCCTGTCAAGCCGACCGGCCTCTCCGAAAGAGCGCGGCGGACACCCCCTAAACGGGCGTTCAGCCGCGTGACCCAGGATGGAGCAACACCCACCACGACCTTCGCTGGCGTTCGCTCCACTTGGCAAGGTCACCGGACGCAGTCAGCCGCAGCCGTCGCGGGTCTTCGGGTCAGACCACCAGCGTGATGTCTGCGTCCTCGGCGAGCTGCTGCACCAGCTCAAGACCATGGCCGAGCGCAAGCGGCAGCGGCGGGGCGACCAGCTCAAGCTCGCGCCTGCTGATCCGGTCGCCGAACAGCAGGCATGCATACGAGTCGTCGTAGTGGCGTGAGCGCCACAGGATGCCGTCGGGTTGCGCCGGGCAGTCGTGCAGCGCCTGGCCCCACACCGCGAGCTGGGGATAACGATCCGCCTCGCTCTCGATCAGCTCGCGGCGGCCCGCCCCAAGTCGGTGGAAGCCGTGGCCGTGCAGACGCGCCAGGCGCAGCTCGCGCCGCGGCGCCATGGTCGAGAGCAGGACGTCATCGAACCGCGACAAGCGCACCTGCTTGGTCGGAGCGGCGATCGGCACGTCGTGGAAGGCCGTCTCCGAGACTGCGCCCACCTCGCTGTCGGCGGCGTAGAGCGTCGGGCACACCCGCCCCAGGGCCCGGATCGGACGGAAACGACCGGGGGTGCCGGCGCGGCGGTTGAACTCGGTCGCCCCGTAGCGGGCCGGGTGACAGCGCCAGAGCTCTTTGCTCTCCGGCCAGACGGTGATAAGCGGCTCAAACGTGCCGGGGTCGGGTGGCGGAGGAACGTCGCGGCTAGGCGACAAGCTCTGCCACTTCTCGCCCGGCCGCCCCCGCCACGGCTTCCGGGTCCTCGCCCAGCCGGTCGACCGGCCGCCTGCCCCCCAGCCAGCCCGACGGGGTCGTGAACCAGAGCGCCGTCTGCCAGTCGCTCAAACGGCCCTCACCGAGCTGCTTGAGCGCCGCCGACACCCCGCGGAGTGGCTTTCCGTGCTCGTCGAACTGGAACGCTGGATACAGCTGCAGGTCGCCGAGCCGGACGGCGAACACCCGGCCCTCCTCACGCCAGCGGTTGGCGAGCGAGGCACGGTTTGCCGCCTTCGAGCTCGCGGCGTCGGCGACCTCGCCGCTCGTCAACGCACCGAACTCCTCCAGCAACCGTCGCCGCACCTGGGCGTTGCGGCGCGCCTGCAGCAGCGCCGCCGACGAGAGCTCCCCACGATCAGCAGGAGCGAGCGCCTTCAGGACATCTCGGTAGGAACCGTTATGGCGCTGCCATTCGGCCATGGCGCCTGCCAGCGCCGCCGCCATGCTACCCGTGAGGACCGCGGCGCTCGCCGTCCGGTCTGGCAGTGAAAGCGCCGCTCTCGCCTCAACCGATGCGGGCTGCAGCTCCAGCAGCACGACCTCGCCCGAGAGATCCTCGACGGCGACATCGACTCCCCGGAGGTCGACCTGGGAGGCCTCGGCGACCGTGGCTGCAGCAAGCTCGAACAGCCTGCGCAGCAGCTCGTCCGAAACCTCCGACTCAGCGGACAACTCCTCCTCAAGCGCCGGCTTGATCTGCTCAAACGTGATAGCCATGATCCACACCTTTCGTGCTCACTTTCATCATTGTAGCGGCGTGGGATCCAGCACGTGACATCACCCGTCTCGGTCATGCTCGGCGGCCTTGCCTGCCGACCGGCAAGTGCACCCAGCGCCGCAGCTGGTCGGGGTCGAACATCCGCCTGGCGGCCTCCCGCTCGACGGGGCTGCCGGCCAGACAGACCGCCTGGACCCCGAGCACCCCGCCGCGGGCGAGTACCTGCGCCTCGGCGTGTCGTAGGGTCGAACTCAGCGAGCCGAGTTCGCACGCCATCCTGGCCGACGTGGTGCCGGGCCGCTCCGAGCGCTCCAGCACCAGGTACGCCTCCTCTGGGTTCTCGCTCCCGTGCCTTCGCGTCTCGACCCAGACCGTGACCCACGTCCCGTGGCGGGGATAGGTCCCGACCAGCCTCGCTTTTCCTGATAGCCGGCTCACAGCAGGATCCGCCTGGCCACGGCACCGGCGATCGCCTCCACCTGGGGCAGCCGGCCGAAGTCGTTCTCTGATACCCGCACGCGGATCGCGCCGGCCGGCAGCGGCCGGACCTCCTGATCGAGCACCAGCCCGAAGGCAAGCTCGCGGATCTCAACAAGCTCCTCGTCGTCTCGCTCGAGCTCGTAGGTCGAGCGTCCCGAGCGGGTCTGGTAGACGACCTCAAACAGGGCGGGGCCGTCGTCGGTAACCTGCACCTCGATGCCGGACATAGCGGCATCTCCTTCCTGCGGCCTACTGGCCGCGTATGGGGAGGGACCCCGCCTCGCCGTTCACACCGGCGACACGGGTTGGTCAGGGCCCCGGTCTCCGCTGGGGCCTTGCCACTTCAAGGGGGCCGTCAGCCAGCGACGGCCATGGGCGCCTGAACCACGGCGCGGACTGCTGGACTTCAGCTACCTCGCGTCCACACGCTCGCTCCGGGTCCCTGATCGATCAGCCGTCACGGCGTGCCGAGGGCACCCGTCGGGCTCACCTGGTCTGCTGGGGCACCTGGACTTCGGAGCTTGTGTGGTCGGGCTCAGGCCCGAAAAGCGATGGGATAGCGAAGAAAGCTGCCTTGAGCCTAGGCACGCCGCCGCCCGGGCGCAAGGGCTACTAGAGACAGAGACGTAGGTAGATAACAAGTCTCCGTTTGCGTCGAAGGAGTGCGTCCCTCTACGTAGCGGAAGGCCGCTTAGAAACCCGACGCGACGTCATGCTGCGTCGGGGGTTCGGCGCAACGCCTTCGAGCCGTCGCGGGCCATCAGCGCAAGAATCTCCGCTTTGCCGCAGGACGCTTTCTCGCAATGGATGGATGGTCGTCCGTTCGTAATCTTCTGACGTAACAAAGACGACACGGCGCGGTCGCGGTTCGACGCCGGTCACGAGCTCGGGCATCTACTGCTGCACCCGGATCCTGAGCCGGGCGACAAGCTCCTTGAGGGACAGGCTCATGCCTTTGCAGCTGAACTCCCTGATGCCGCGTGAAGAGATCCTGGACGAGTTGCCCCGGCGGGCGCCTCGGAAAGCCCGACATACTCGACCTGATCGATACGCGCGAACGATGGGGTGTCTCGATTGCCGCGCTCTACTATCACTCCCGGGACCAAGGAGTAATCAGTCCGGAGGTCCACCGTCGAGCGATGATCCGCCTGTCGGAGTTTGGGGTACCGTCGTGCTGAGCCCGGCGAACTCGGTCCGCCTGAGCAGCCGGGTGTACTGCGGTCAGCGCTACAGCTTCTGGGAGAGAGAGCCTCGTGGGGTCTCGATCAGCTGCTCCAAGCGGTACGGCTTCCTCGCTCACTAGTGCGTGAGATCTGCTCACTCGACGCGGACGCTGCGCCAGATGCAGGAGTTGCGATCGGGCCGTTGGAGAAGCCACTTCAGCTGCGACGAGATTGGAGTGGCGCCCCTTAGTCCAACCGCGGGCCGTGGGCCTTACTGCCTTTGGGAAGGTTCAAGTCCCCGCACCACTGTTGGGTGGTCGAGGGCGCTACGCCGTAAATGGCGGCACGCAGGGCTGAGTGCCACCCCCGGTTGCTCGCGAATCAGGGGAGCTGACTTTCGCCTTCGGGGAGCTGGCTTTCGCCTTCGGGGAGCTGGCTCTCGCTTTCGGGGAGCTGGCTCGGCACTTCGTTGAGCTGGCTCTTGACTTCGGCTACGCACTGCTCGGTCAAGAGCACGCTGACGTTCCCGTACTCGTCGGCCGTAAAACAGTCGCTCGCCTTAGCCTCTGTGAGAGGCTTGGCCTCTGCCGCAACTGCGGCGCGCCCTGAGCGGGCGATGCCGGCCTTGAGCGCTTCGTCCATCTCGGCTGCAAGGGGACTCAGTTGCTCTGCTGCGTCCGGCTGCTCGGGACGTGGGATGGCGATCGGTTGGTCGCTAGGTTGGTCGGGTTGCTGCGCGACGGCGAGCGCAGCGCCGCCGAGCGTAAGCCCAAGGAAGATGAGAACCGATATTCGCTTCACTCGCACGGTGAGAAGTCGAGGTAAAGCGGGGATCGCATGATCCGGAAGGTCTGGTTGTTGTGAGTGAAGCCACGTTGGTGACCCCACTCATGGGTTCCGATCACGCAGTGACGCGTCCTTCCCCAGTCGATGTACTCGTTGTAGATGATGCGGGCGTCCGGGTTGGTGGCGTCGCCGTAGTTCGTTGAGTTGCAGCCAATACTGACAGCGCCGGGGGTGTAGCCACCTTCAGTCTCCTGGCGGAGTTTCTTGAACGTGGTGACCTTGACGACGCCGTTGTTGGCCCTCCACCGCATCTTCTGTGTGTACGCCGCACTAGTCTGGCGGGTGTTGTTCTCCATGCAAGAACCCCACTCGTCATTATCTGACCAGAAACTCTTGGCTGTTGCTCGAGTGTTCGAGGTCAACTCCGAGGACGGTGGGCCGGTCGCGCTCGCCTCGGCGTAGGGCGGCACCGCGATCGTGCTAATGGCCGGCGCGGACTGGGTAGCGAAGCAGTCCCAGGCGGAGCCGTTGCTGTCGCCGTTCGTGTCGAAGTACTGAAACTCGCTGGTCGGCGAGTGGTACTGCGAGTTGATCACAAAACAGTGAATCGTGCTGGTCAGCAGGTCATCGAAATAATCCGCGGGCAGCGCCGCCGACTGTGTTCCGCGGTCGCAGTTGACGAGCCGTTGCGGGCCATTGTAGATGTTGCCCTCTGAGTCCCAGAGGTTGTACCACCACGTAAACGAGTGACCGTCGCCTGGGCAGGCGCCTTCGCCGTTCAGGTATGCGGAGTGCGACGTAACTCCCGTAGCCGGGTTGGTGCTACACGCTGAGGAAGCGAGCAAGACGACCGCCAGCGGTACGACCGCCACCAACGACAGTCGCCTACGGAGCAAGGTGACCTCCCTGGGTCAATTGGGAGCCCCGACGCCGTTTGTAGCGTCCACGATGGTGTGCATCACGGCGTCCGAGGCGGTTCGTGCCTCCAACGATCCTCCCGGGAGTTTGCATCGCGATCAGCGACATCGGAGCGACCTGCCGTAAGCGGAGAAGCGTCCTTGTGGGAACACTCGCAGCCGAAGCGTGAGGGTGCAGTCGGCCGCCACGCCGTCGATCTTCACCGTGCAGAGGTTCCAAGGCCGCTGCGTCGTCGGGTTGCAGTCGGTCACTGTGATCTTGCTGAGCCGCGTCGGCTTGTTCAGCAGCGGTGCGAGATGCTCACGTGCGGTCCGCTCGGCGGCCTGCTCAACGCTCTCGGCCTTGCCACGCGCATTTGGATACGGGGACGGCACACTGCCCCAAGCGACCACGCCGACGGCGATCAGTGCCAGCGCCGCGAGAGCGACGATGGCGAGACGGGTGCGCTTCAGCATGTGCGTCCCCCCGGTGGTGGGTCAGGCCGCCGGCGGCGGAGCCTCCGCGCTACGCCCTTCGGCGATCCCTCAGGACCCTATCGCTAACGAACCCTGAGCGCAATCCTGCCGACGACGGCCTGCTCACAGGAACGGTTGAGCTCCGATCCCACGCTCGCGTCGGCGCGGCGGGCCGTTTGTCCCGCAGAGCGGCAGCCAGGGGGCTTAGGCGAGGCTCAAGGTCTGGTGCGGGGTAGGGTCCCGCCCGTTGGAAGACAGCGACCGCCATCAGCGGTTCTGGCTCGGGAACCGAGTGGTATGACCGTGTGGGCCGCGTTCAGGATCCGGGCCGCCGCCTCGGGGCCGCCCATCCCCTCGTAGGATTGCGATCTCCCGGCCGGACCCGCGCGGGCCCGCAAGCTGCTCGACGGTCGGCTGTCGGATTAGCGCGATCCCAAGCGCGGCCGCGAACCGTCGCCTCAACCGCCTTCTGGCCTTCGAAGCCGAGACCCGACAGCTCAACGCCGGCGTGATTTTCATCTGCTTCGAACGCGATCCGCACCGACCAGTTCGCACGCATTCAACGTCGCCTCGCCGCAAGCGACGCCATAAACAAGCACATCCTCCACACAAGCGGCGCGGTCTTCGCCTGCCCGCCAGGAGCTAAGCCGGGCGGATAGGTCGGCCATGGATCCTCTACCGGATAGAGTTCGACGATCTGCGAGGCACTCGCTAAGTGGGAGGACCAAGGCCTTTTGGCCGCCGCGCGTGCGCGACCACTTGGGCCAGGAGGCCGAGGCTTAGATCGGGCCGCTCACCGCCCTGTCCCAAGGCCGCCGGGCTCAGCGAAGGTAAGCAGCAGGCAAGAGGCTCGGGACCTGATCCTGGCACAGGCGTTCACCCGCGGCCCCTCCAAGGCTCCGACGGAGCGCGGGGGGATGCTCGGGCAGTCGTTGGGCTCGCAGGCTGCCTTGGTGGATGTCGCGTTCGGCGACGACGAAGATGCGTCGTCTGCCGTAGGCGGGCCAGGTGGCTTCGGGTGTTCCCCATTTGCCGACTCGGCCGGTGACGATCCGGTCGGCGGCGCGTAGGAACTGGCCGGCCGTGTGGTCGTCTTCGACGACGAAGACGACTACTGGTGGCTCGCCGAGTGCCTTGTAGCGGGGATGGGCCATGGCCCAACCGTTGAGCAGGGCGTCGTAGCGACGGAACTTGTCGTAATTGGATGAGGGCCGGCCGGAGCGGTCGAGCTCGATCAGCAGCTCGACGCGCCGGGCGGTGTTGCCGATGGAGAGGTCGAGCTCGATCGCTAGGTCGGGCCGGATCGGCTCGAATTCGTCGAGCTGGAGGTCGGAGAGGTGGTGGCCGCTGCCGAGTGGCACGGTGTCTGGCCCGACGGGCACCCATTGGCCGCGGATGCGTTGGCCGGGGACGTCGAGGCGGGCGGCGCGTGGGCCGCGCCAGTTGCGCAACACGTTGGGGGCTACCAGCTGCTCGAGGGCGAACAGCCACGCGTTGGCGTGCAGGTCGTGGATGACCAGGCGTGGGTCGTCGACCTCGCGTCCGCGCCACTTCGCGTCGGCGTCGATGTCGCGCGCGAGGGAGGTGCGGCCGCGGTTGGCTTGGATGAGTTGGTGGCCGGCTTCGTTGAGGGCGTAGACGCGTTGGGTGTGACCGCGTTGTCGGCGGGCGATTTCGCAGCGTTTGACCCAGCCGACGCGAAACATCTGGTTGAGCCGGTGCTGGACCGAGCGGGGAGCCCTGCCGGCCATGAAGCGGCGGCCGATCTGGGATGCGAGCAGGAAGCCCAGCTCGTGCAGCGCGGCGAGCACTTCGAGATCGTCCCTGCGCGGCAGCGGCGGCTTGTGCGGCCCCGGCGGCCGCTGCCCCCAGCGCAGACCGGTGGCGGCATCGAACTGGTCCAGCTCGGTAAACGTCTCGGGAACCGCGGCGCGTACGGGTGTGCCGAGCGGCGCCACCCCGATGCGGTCGGCCCGGTCGTCATGGCTGGAACGCTCCGGGGTGAAGTCCGGGATAGGTGGCGAGACGCTCTCCGCTGCCTGGTCGGCGTCGCTTCCGGTCGGGGTCGCTGCCGATTGACCCTGTGGGGAAGTCTGGGGCGCTTTCGGCGACGGCGGCGTTGTCTTCGGGGGACCGTCCCCGTTCGAGTCGCCTGCGTGCCGGCCGTCGCGGGTGTCGGGGTCGGGGTCGTTTTCGCGGGGGACGAGGTCTTTGATCTTGAGGTATGTAGAGAGTCGGTTCGGGGGTGGGATCGGGCCGGGGTAGTGGGCGCCTCTGTCGCGTTGGGCTTCGAGGTGTCTGTTGATCCGGTCGGGGTTTTCGTGCATGGGCAGCGTTTGGGCGATGAAGGAGCCGACGCGGGCGCCGTTGGCGATCCAGGAGCAGGCGGCGTGGTAGTTGGGCATGTGCATCAGCGCGTCGGGGGTGATGCGCATGCGCGAGCGCGCGGGTTGGTCGTCTCTGATCACGTCGGCGTAGACGGTTTGGAGCATGTCGGCCATCTGGCGGGCGTCGTCGTCGGCGACCGAGAACACGAAGCGGTGGCGCAGCAGGTTGAGGATCACCGAGCGCAGGTTTCTGTCCTCGATCTGGCCGAGTGACTGCCAGGCGGCGACGCACTCGAGGCCGGCGGAGCGGTCCATGGCCAGCATGCGCGCGAAGGTGGCGCTGAACAGCAGGTGGGCTTCGTCGACCTTGAGCGCCACCCGCGCCCGCTGGTCCTCGGGCAGTTGTTGTTGGCGGATGAGGGCGCGGTGGACCATGTGCAGGATGAACTGCAGCAGCACCCGGGCCGACCCTTCGCCGAACGACCCGACTGACCCGGAGACGACGAGGATGTCGCGGTTTCGGATCGCTTCGTCGATCGAGAGCGCCAAGGGGTGGCGCAGGATCGCGTCGAGCTTGGGCTGGCCGGTCAGCTTCTGGATCTTGTTGACCGGCGAGTCGAGCCGGGGGACGAACTGGCCGCGGGCCGCGTTGAGCTGGTCCGGTAGCTGCTCGCCGAAGAACATCGCTGCCGCGGCGAGCTCGGGGTCCTTACCGATCGCGCGCACCACCTGCTTGCGGAACTCGTCCGCGGACGGCAGCAACATCGTCCACATGTCCCAGAGGGTGGCCCGCTCTTGGCCGGTGCGTTCGACCCAGCCCATGCAGGCGATCGCCGCCTGGCGCAGGTAGCGGTCCGAGGAGGCTTGGATCGAGCCGTCCTCGTGCACGTCCTTGAACGCTTCGACAATCGCGTCGGCCACCGCGTCGCGGTCGGCATCGGCGGTGAACGGGTCGACCCCGACCTCGGGATGGGCGAAGTCGAGGTAGTGGACTCGCCGGTTGCCGAGCTGCTCGGGGATGACCGACAGGGCCTTGAGCGCGAGGTCGGACTTGCCGTCGAGCACGATCACCGCACAGTTGGGGTCGGCGGCGTCGGCGGCGATGCCGCGGCACATGACCGACGTCTTACCGGTGCCCTGGGCGCCGAGCAGCATCGCGTTCATGCGCTTGTCCTGGTCGGCGATCGCCACGCCGCCGCGCTCGTCGCGGACCAGCGCTCCCTGCTCGTCGGTGCGCGGCACCTCCGGCGGGGCGGGCACGCGCGGTGTGGACGAGCGCTCGATCCGCACGCCCTTGACGAACGGTGACGGCAGCTGCCACAGGCCGGCGACCTCGGAGGACGACAGCACTCCCCGGCCCCACGAGGGCAGCGGGTTGCCGATAGCCCGCTCGATGCGGCGACGGTAGAGGGGGCGGCGCAGGACGATGCGGCGCTCGACGAGCCGGTTCTCGGCCCCGGAGCCGCCGCGGATAACGCCGGCGATGGCGTGGGCGGTCCGGTAGCTGGGGGCGCAGACCCTTAGGTCGGCGAAGAACAGTCGCCGGTGCTGCAGCTCGAGGCCGCCCTCGAGCTCCTGCTGGGCCACCTCGGAGCGCACGCCCGGGTCGGCCCCCTCGGCGCGGACACGGGCGCGTTCGAGCGCGCGCTCCTGAGAGCGGAACAGCCAGCGGGCGAAGCGGTCGAACGACGCCGGCGCCGGCGTCAACGCATACTGGACCGCGCACGGCTCGGCCTGCGCCGACATCGTCGACACCAGCGCATCGACCAAAGGCTCGGCATGCCGATCCGGGGTCTCAAGCCGAGTCGTGAACCGTTTGCGCTTCTTCAGCCTAAGCACGCATTCCGTCCAAGTGGGCGCGCCGCCACCGTCGACCAAGCGGCTGTCGCGGTAGCAGGCCACCATGCGCCCATCGAGCGCCGCAGGCAGGGCCGGGGCGTCGGGACAGGCGACCATCAACCGCACCCGCGTCCCGCCCTGGTCGGGCATCGCGTGTAGCTCCAGCGCCAGTGACGACTGGCCGGCGAGAAGCCGCTGCCACCAGCGCCGCTCGGTCATCTGGTGCCACGACTCCAGCAGCCGGCGCACCTGGTCCGGCGTCGCCTCATCAGCCCGATACGGCAGCAACCAATGCCTCACATAGCGACGCCGGCGGCGGGCGGACACCCGCGCGACCAGCAGGGCCACGACCAAGAGCGCGTAGATCGGCAGCAGCTTCCGGACCACCGACCAAACCCCCCTCGCCAGCCCCGACACGCGGCCGGGCAGTTGCTCGCCGGCGGCGGGCGGTTCCGGGAGCCTCTCTCGCGCACGCGTGCGCGCGCGAGGCTCGGAGCGCGGCTGTCCGCGTTCGATGCTTTCGCGCAGCTTGCCGAGCGGTCCTTGGTCGCTCGCCAGGTAGGCAATGGTTCCGATCGCTACTGCAGCGGCGAGCACCAGTCCGACGGCGCGGGCTAGCATGGGCCGGTCATCCGATTCGCCGGGCGCCGAGGTGGACGTGGTCGTAGTGGTCGGCTGCTTGCCAGATCAGCTGGAAGCGGTACGCCCCCCGGACCATGGTTAGCGTGCCGGTGTGGCCGGGGAGGTCGAGCGCGGCGGCGATCGCGCGCGTGGTGCGATCGGCCTCACCGCCCGGGTAGTCCAGCGTGCAGGTCGCGGAGTTGATGTCGACCGCGTAGGAGTCGCTCGACCCCTGCCAGTGGTCGGAGATGCCGCCTGAGGCGGTGTACTTGCGCTCCCGCTTCTCCGACGTCGAGACACAACCAGCGCGCCGGCCCAGCTCGGCCAGCGCGAGCACGAACTTGCGCGACCCGCCCCACGCCCCTGTGGTGTCGGCGAAGTTGAGCTCGCCGAGCTCGACCGGACCGGCCTCGACGGTGAGCGTGCAGGCGCCCTGGTAGGAGTCGGCCAGCGCCAGGACCTGCTGGACGTACCAGTCGGCGTGGTTGTAGGCGAACAGCGCCCGGTACCAATCGCCTGGCGCCCCCGAGGCTGCCAGGTAGCGGCCCGCGGCGTAGATCGCGTCGTCGGGGTCGGCCGGATCGCGGCTACCGTCGCCGTCGGCATCTACGCCGTAGGCGGCCCAGGTGGCGGGCATGAATTGCATCCAGCCGTAGGCTCCGGCCGAGCTCGGCCCGAGATTGGTGCCGAAGCCGGACTCGATCGAGTTGATTGCCGCCAGCACCCACTCGCCACGCCCACCGAGCCGGTAATGCGCGCTCGCTTGGCGGTAGAGCGGTCGCAGCTCGGCCGGGATAGCCCGTTCGCCCTGCGGTGAGACGACACAGGCCACCTGGCCCGAGGCCTGGCCGCCCAACAGCGCACCGAAAAGGGCCAGAAAGCAGACCAGCCCGACCAGGCAGACGGAGGTAAGCCCCGCGGCGATCGCGAGTGGCTTGGCGCCGATCAACGCACCGACGCGACCAGCCATCGGCCATCCCTCCTCGCGAGTGTCACGAGCATGCCGGTTCGAAGTCCCGGACGCTCGACCGCGGCCAACAGCACCATTGACCGGGAACCGTCCTCGACGAGCTCGAACGACCGCACAGTTGCCCTGGCAGGAATCCCTCGCGCTTCAACAGGGCGCGGCCGTTGCCGAGTGAGGCTCCCCGCGAGCGGACGAGTTGCGTGTGCCGCCAAGTGCCGCCAGACGTCTCGACCTGGTCTCCGCTCCCAACTCAGGAACGCAGCTAGGAAGGCGCGGGCCACACGGCGCGCTCGCCGCAAGACGGGCTGGGCACGGCGCCGGACCGCCAGTCCCTGACGCGGCGGTGGATCGTCCAGCGGCTGCCCCAAAGGAGGAGGCGGCTTCTCGGCAGCATGCTTGTTCACTGCTATGGCTGGCGTCTGGACTACGACCGCTTGGCTGGTCTGGCCCGGATCAGCAGGATCGGTCGTTCGGCCCTCGCCCCCGAGTCCGGCGAGCACGGTGGCCGCCGCGACGACTGCCACGCAGGTGGCGAACGCCTTGGTGCGCGTCCGCGCCGTCATCTAGCGGCGGTAGAGGTGCTGGCGACGCTGGCGCAGTTGGCGCTCGTGGCGCCAGGCGGCGCGCTCCTGGCCGCGGCGTAGGCGCAGCTGGTCGCGGTCGAGCACCAGCTCGGCGCCGCGCACGTCGCCGGGCAGCGGGGAGCGCCGGTCCTCGCGCGGCACGGCGGCGAGCAGCTTGCGGTCGCGCTCGATCGCCGCCGTCGAGCGACGCTCGAACTCGACCCTCGTCGGTGGGTCCGCGCGGTTGTGGTCGCGAGGGTCGATGCCGGCCGCGCGGAGGTGGCGTGGGTCGCTCGGCGCCAGGCCGGCGTCGATCTCGCGTCGCCGTCGCTCGCGCCAGGCCGCCCGCTCGGCCTCCCCGACCACAGCCCCGTCGCGGACGCGGGCGCGGTCGGCCTCCCGCACCAGCGTCTGGGCGTGGCGCTGCTGGTCGGAGTCGAGCTCGCGGTCAACCCGGGACCGGGCGGCCAGCATCGCCGCCTCATCGTCAGTTGGGGTCCGTGGCTCGCGGCCGACCGCCATTGCTTCGGCGCGGTGGGCCTCGAAGGGGGCAAGCCGCCGGTCGAACGCAGTGCGGGAGCGCAGCAGCTCGCGCCGGCGCTCCAGTAGCGGGGCTGCCTCTGCCAGCTCGATCGTGCGTGTCCGCTCGGAGCCGCGGTCGAGCTCCGAACGTGATGAGAGCGCGACAGCGCGGGTGGTCGCCTCGCGCCGGTCATGGCGCTCTGCGGCCATCCGCCGGTGGGCGAACAGCGGCAGCGCCGCGGCCGCGGCCACCCCTCCGGCGCCGATCGTCTTTGCTGCACGGGCCTGCTGATAGCCGCGCAACAGCCCCGAGCGCCCGCCCGAGCCGCGCTCGTGGTCGTCGAGGGTCAGCACGCTGGTGAGCTCGTGGCGCTTGATCAGAATGCCCCACCAGAACGCGAGCTGCAGCAGCCAGGTGCCAAACCAGCCGACCGGCAACGCGGCCAGCGCCCCGGCACAGACAACAACCAGGGCGAGCAGCAGCGCGTAGATGAGCTTGGCGGCCAGCGCGCCGATCAGCCGCTTGGCCCAGGACACAAACGCGTCGCGGCCCGCCTCGCCGAACGCCGGCGCCAGCAACATCGCCGGCGCCAGCAACAGCAGCATCAATGCGAGCAGCCCGGCCAGCACCAGCTTGACGGCGAGGTAGAGCAGCAGGCAGATCGCCCCCAACAGCCCGACCGCGATCAGAGCCAGCAGCGCGAGCCGGGTGAAGGTGCCGCCCTTCTCCTGCATCGCCACCCGCTGCGGGTCCTCGCGAACCAGCGCCCTCACCTCGTCCGGGAGATCGCCGCCCGCGGTGGGCCGGTCGAGCAGGCGCAGTGACTGCAGCGCGGGGCCGAGCCCACCGGGCAGCGCGCCACCGACCGCGTCCTTCATGTCGTCGAAGAAGCCGCCGCCGTCGGTGTCCTTGCCCTTGGTCAGCTGGTAGAGGCCCTCGCGCTCCTTGCCGTCGGCCGGGAAGGCGAGCCACAGGTCGGCGTTGCGAAACCCCTCCGCACGCCTGCGGATGCACCAGCGCACGTCGCCGAACTCCAGCGCGCACCACGGCCGCAGTACCAGCGCGTCGAACAGGCGTTCCGACGATGCCGCGAACGACCGCTCGGGCCGTTCGGTCGAGCCGCTCGACGCCACCGCGAGAAAGCCGAGCGAAGCCTGATTGGCAAGCCGCGACGCCTGGCCGACCGTGCCGGCCGGGTCGCGGATCACCACCAGCGCGGCCACCATCAACAGCACCGTCGCCACGAGCCCGATCGCGGTGTCGATCGTGCGCTGCTGGACCAGCCCGCGCCAGATGCCCCAAAGCCCGGCGATCGCGATCGCGGCCAGAAACCAGGTGGTGCCGAGCACCGTGCGGTGTAGTCGCTCGAGGGCTTGGCGGACGGAGCTCATCGCCTCGTTGAGCAGGTCGAGCGAGAACGCCCACTCCAGCAGCAACAGCGTCGCCTTCAGCGCATACACCAGGCCGAGCCAGACCAGCGCCCCGACCGACTGGATCGCGGCGAACAGGTTGTTCTCGACTTTGTCGATCCGCGTCTCGACCTGAATGTCCAACCCGTAGTTCGACACCGGATAGGAGTGGGCGATCGACCCGGCACCCCGGCAACCCGGCCGCGACCGCAACCCGGCCCGGCGACAGAACGGCGAGCTCGCCCCCAGCGCCCGAAACGGGTCCGGATTGCCGCCACTCGGCTCGTCGACCACAGGCACCGACGGCTGGTCCCGAGCGGGAGCCGGCGCGCGCCGCGACTCGCGCTCCTGCCGGCAGTCCGTCCCTCGTCCTCCCGATCGGCAGTCCCGCGACCCGCCACCGTCGGCCAGGGGCGCAGAAGCGACCCCGCTCGGCCAACACAGCAGGCCCACGCCACACGCCAGGACGGCCGCGACAAGACGGCTAAGCAAGCGCGCGCTGCCCATTCGCGGTCGCGAGGTCGGTCTCGGTCCGGGGTGTGGTGTCAAGTGCCTGCAGGAGCTCGGGGTCGACGAGGTCGACCTGCATCGGCGAGACGCGGCCGCGGTAGTCGCGGAACAGGCAGCGGCCCTGGCGGAACGAGGTCAACTGGCGTCGCAACTGCGGATCGTCGGGGTCGAGCTGCACTAGGCGCAGGGCTCGCTCAGCCTCGGTCTCGGTCTCGACGCCGAAGCAGAACGCCGCCCCGACCAGCCCGTCGAGCTCACCGGCGTCGGCCAGCACCTGGGTGGCCAGCAGCGGCGTCACGTTCTGGGCCCGTCCCAGCCGCGAGATGCGGTCCACCAGCGACCTGCCCGCGGCATCGGCGAGCAGCACCCAGGCCTCGTCGAAGCCCAGCACCGCGTGCGTCGAGCTGTCGGCTGCGGTCAGCCGCAGCGCGTAGACGGCCAGCAGCCGCAGCAGCGCCTGGCCGACGCGCTCCTCCTCCGACAACTCCGCGCGGGCCGTGCCCGGCAGCGGCAGCACCAGGTTGCGGATGCGCAGGCTCGTCATCTGTGCTCGCGCCGCCTCCTCGACCTTGTGGTCCGCCGGGGCGATCCCCAGCGCCGCCATGCCGGAGCCGGCATGCACCCCGAGCGCCCGGCCCAACTCCCGAGCTGTTTCGCCCGAACGATCGAGCTCGCGGAGCACGAGCTCGCAGCTGGCCCCGCCGTCTTTGCAGACCGTCCGCAGCGCGAGTCGCAGCTCGGTCTGCCACTCGGGTCTGACCGGTTCCGGCAAGAGCGCCAGCAGAAACCCGGCGGCCAGGTCCTCGCGCGCGTCCGGCGGGCCGATCCTCAGCGGATCCAACATGCCCCGGTAGGCCCCGTCGGCCGACAGCTCGATCGTCTCCAGCCGCTTGGCCACGCCGGGCAGCCGGTCGAGCCGGTGGTCACCCTTCGGGTCGATGTCACACACCACCGACCCCTGCAGGAACGCCTGGTAGACGATCAGCTGCAACAACAACGTCTTGCCCGAGCCGAGCGTCCCGGCCAGCAGACAGGCCGGCGCCCGCGCGGTGCGCGGCGCCTCGGTCGGGTCGAACAGCACTGGCTGGCCGCTACCGGACAGCGTGCGGCCGATATAAGGGCCGGCGTCGGCCCCGACGGCGTGGGTAGCCAGAGGCACCATCGCCCCGAACTGCTCCAGCGTCAAATAGTCGTCATACCAAGGCACCGCCGCCCGCTGACCGGGCAGATGCGAGCAGAACAGCGCGAGCTGGTCGCCGAGCGGGCGGTGCAGTTCGACCGGGGCGTACTCGCGCCGCACCCGCTCGACCCGCTCCTCCAGCCCAGCCTCGCTCGTGGCGGCGACGCAGAGCGAGACCTGGGCCCGCAGCAGCGGCGGGCGTTCCGGGCCGCTGAGGTAGTCCTCGAGCTCACGTGCCGCCCTTGGCCGCTCGGCCGCGTCCGAGGTCGGCCCGTGGTCGCCGTGCGATTCCTCCGCGTAGGCGTGGTCGGCATCGACGATCCGACGTCGGACGAGGCGCATCGCCTCCGGGTTGCTCACGTAGCGGGCGTGCAGAGCGGCGTCGACCGAGAACGGCAGCGCCTCCAACGGGGCGAATAGCAGCTCGGCCTGCCGGCCCGGAAACAGCACCTCCTCCGGCAGCGCCCCCAAACACAGAAACGCCTGATACGAGGCGCCCTCCTCCCCCTCGATGCTCAGAGACCGAGGGCCGATCTCGATCGGGGCGTCCATCAGCCGCAGCACGTCCGCCTCCAACGGCCTGTACACCCGCGAGTGCGCTCGCTGGCCGGGATCGATCACCAGCGCCTGCGGCAGAAATCGCTCATCCAGCCGCGGCTCGCCCAAACCGCGGCCGAAGGACCGCCGGATGAGCCACTGCAGCTCGTGCGACGCCGCCGGCTCACAGCCCAAGTACTCAGAGATCCGTGCGCTTATCGTCGCCTGCTGACCGAGCAGGTCGTCAAGGCGTCGGGCGCTTAGGCCGGCTGGATGCCCGAGCCCGAGCAGGTGTCGCACGTTGTCCCACCACCCGTCCACTGCCCGGCCGTCGTCGGTGTCAGCAAGGCGCACCGACAGATAGACCTCCGGGGCGTGCGATCCGGGCTCGGAGAGCACCCGCACATGCCTGTCCACGTGGGCCGAGAGCAGCGCCGGGTGGCCCAGTCGCGAGTCGCATCCGCGCTCACACCCCTCCCGGTAGTCGGCCACCGACCAAGCGCGGGAGACCCGCAGCAGGCTGAAGTCCGCTTCGAGCGCATAGGCCAACCCGGCTAGATCGGCCAACAGCTCCCGCTTGCCCGTCCGGCCAAGACCGGCGTAGGAACGGGTCTCCAGCCGGTAGAGGGCCCACACGTCGTCCAGGTCGCGGCCGAAGACCAGGTTGCGATACCCGAAGCGGATCGGCGCCCTCACCCGACCCCCACCTCCTGCCCCTTGGCCACCGCTACCCGCCGACCCGACCACAACGGCGCCTTCCCCGTCTGGCGCAGCTCGAGCCGACCCCGGCTCCTGCGAGCCTGAACGGGGTAGCGCAGCACGACTACCGCCGGTCCTGTGATCCGCGCTCGCCGGTAGCGCGCGGACCGTTCATCGGGCGCGACACAGATGTCGCCGATCAGCGCCGGCCCGAGGCCCTCGGCGGCGCGGAAGCCGACCACCCGGCCAGGACCCAGCCGCCAGGCAATCCACGACAGTCCGGCGGCGTGGACCGGCCGCCCGTCGACACGCAACCGCACCAGAGCCCACGCCCCACCGACCGGCAGCACGACCAGCCGCAGCGCCGGATGCAGCACCCCCAACAGCTCCCCAAAGCCCGGCAACCGCCGCAACACCAGAACGAGCGCCAAGAGGAGGGTGCCATAGACGATGCCGCGCAGCGGGACTCCATAGGGGACAGGGATGCGCCAGCGCTCGATCCGGTGGATCCGCCGCTCCAGCTCGAAGCAGACCCGGTAGCTGCGGATCCGAAACCCATCCTCTACCACGCGACCTCCGTCCCAGGCGCTTTCAGCTGCCGATCGCCCGCCACAGGCCCTCGATCACAGCCCTGACCGACGCCTGGGCGAACACAAAGCCGCCGATCAAGACCACCAGCAACACCAGCACCAAGCCGCCGTTGACGTCCCGCTTGGCCAGCACCGGAACGGCCATCAACCCCGCGACTCCGAGCAGCAGCGCGGTCGCCCAACTACGCACCTCACGGCCGACGTTGCGCCCCACCTCGCTAGCCGCCCACCCCGGCTCAGCCAGGAGCGCGAGCAGGACCAATGCCGCGAGCGGCAACAGGACAACCACGGCACGACGTGAGGGCATTAGGCCCCTCCTTTGGCTCGGGGGTCGGTCTGGATCGCGCGCACATACCAGCGCTCGCGCCGCTCCACACGCAGCTCGTAACGAAGCGTCCAGCTACTGCGGTCACGCCCTTCGGCCTGGACCTGGACCGCCGCCCAACGGCCTGCTTGGGCCCAGGTGACAGAGTCGACCGACCGCAGCCTGAGTTGCTGGCTCGGCAGTGACACGACGGCCGCTGGGGTGAGGTCGGCGGCCAAGTTGCGCTGCTCGCCGGCGAGATAGTTGCCCACCGCCCGCTCGCACACCGCCCGCAGCCGGCTGTCATCCACCTCGCGCTCGACAACACCCGAACCGCCGGTGTCCATGACGGTCGGGCCCACCAGGGCCGGATAGGCCGGGACAGATAGAGAGCCTCGCCCGTCCTGACGGACCGGCACCGACAGGTAGACCAACCCGCCGCCGGCCTCGGCCGCCACTGTCACGTTCGTCCGCTCGCCGCGAGCACCAACGGAGACGGCCGTCGTCCACCCGACCGCTCGCTCCTGGCCCACCGGAGGCGCCAGGCCGGCGTCCGGATCCAGGTCCCCCACGAGGTATGCGCTCAGCAGACGCTCGCGCTGCTCTGGTCGATCGGCGTCCCAGCTCAGATATACGCGCGCGAAGGACTCGGCGAACGCCGCCACCCGCAACGACACCCGGCTAGCCGATCCCTGCCGCGGCGGAGCTGCAGGCGCCGGCTCCACCACCGCCCGCAGCGCGGCCAGTGCCACCAGCCCAACCGCGATGCCCAACAGCGCCGGACCCGTGCGAGCCCGCAACCGCAGACCACGCAGCGAACGAGGTTGGGCACGGATGCTGCCGCTCACGAGCCCGGCGGCTCTCTGTCTCCGCCTTGCGGTCGCCCGGCACCGAAGGGCCAGTCCAAGCTCGACCCGGAGCCCGCCTGGCCGAGCACAGGCACGGTGCGGGGTGCCGTGCCGGGCATCGGCGGCGGGTCGCGCTCCACGCGAGGCGCGGCGGGCTCCAGGCTGCGGTCGGCGAGAGGGGCGCCGAGCCGATCTTGACCGTCGAGAGAACGCAAAGACTCAGGACTGGGCCGAATGCGGCCGCACTTGGCGCAGGTGGGAGCCTCGCCCGGCTCCCGATAGACAATCGGCGCAGCACACGGACACACGCGTCTGCGAGGACCGGCGCGATCGGCGCTCATCGCGTCTTACTCGGGTCAAACTCGCCAGCCGACGGCTCGCCCCCCGGGAGAGGGGGCACGGGAGCCGGTAGCGCCGGCTCGTGAGCCGACTCTGACGCGCTCGGCTCCTGAGCAGAGCGCGTATCCCGGAGATCCGCCGAACGAGGCAAGCGGGCGGGACCACTGCGGTCGTTCAACGGCGACGCCGGCCTTGCCTTCCGCTGCACACGGGAGGCATCCGACCGCCGCCCCGGCGACTCCAGTGTCGGGCGCTGCGGCGCCTCGTTAGGAACTGGCTCTCCACCGACCGTGGACCGCGCCGGCTCGCGCCCGAGCAGACCCACGACCGATAAGGCCAACCCGAGCGCCGCGACGACGAAAGTCGGCAAGAACCCAGCCCCTCGCGAGGCCTCGCCTGCGATGGGCCGCTTCTTCGAGAGCTGTCGTGTTGGCCTCCGATGCGAGGGACCCTGCGGCCGGTGGGACGGGCGATCCTTAATGCCCACGTCCGTCCCGAGGCCAAACGGCTTTTCATCGGTGATCTCAAACAGGTCGCGTCTGAACATGAGGTCTCGGCAACTGAAGTAGCCGAGACCAACCATCTGCCCCCTCGTTCGGCCGCACCAGCGCTGGAGCGGAGTTCCGTGAGCCAGCTTGGATGGCCCTTGGCCTCAGAGCTTCGTGACGGCAGCGACGTGGCCGGCAGGGATGCCCCCCAACACACACGGAGGTCGTTCGACTCCAGGAACTAGCGAGCCTCCCCCGTCACCCCTCGCACTGCTCCCCCCACGCGAAAAGGGAAGCCGGGCGCACGGCACGCCTCGGGGTTAGCGCAGGCGACTGGAGCCGGAAGGAGGCTGTTCAATCGTCGCCCCAGTGCTACGAGCCAGCGCGGGGAGCCGACTTGCAGCTCGTGCTTGCGACGAAGAATCATCGCCCCAGCCCCGCGGTACCGCGTTTGGTACCCCTCGGACAGTTCTCGACCGTTCCGGGAGGTGGGCCGAGTCGCCTCGCAGGTCATTACTGTGGCCGCCGTGCACACCCTTCAGCAGCTTGACGCCGCGCTGCCTGAAGCCATCGTCGTCGCGCGAGAAATCCGGCAGTGTGGTCAGCGCATCGTCTACGAGGTGGAGGTCGAAGGCGAAAAGCGGGTCCTGAAGCTCATGGACCCGCGGATGCGCAATCGTGCCGAGCGGGAGGTCGCGCTCGCGAACCGGTTTGACCATCCGAACCTCGCCCGGATTCTCGATGACCAGCTCCGGGATCTCACGATCGGAAACGTGGGCTGGGTGTACTTCACCGAGGAGTTCATCGCGGGAACGTCGCTTGACGAGCGAGACGGCCAACTGGATGCCTGTGAGGCGCTAGCGCTCGCGGCCGATCTGGTTGAGGCCGTCAAATACCTTTGGGAGCGCAATGTTGTGCATCGCGACATCAAGCCCGCGAACATCATGGAGACCCCGGCGGGAAGCTTCGTCTTGTTGGACGTGGGCATCGGTAGGCACCAAGATCTCACCACGATCACGAATATGGCTGCCGATCATGGACCGGGAACGACGGGATACCTCGCTCCGGAGCAGTTGCAGCCGCTGAAGGGTCGAGAGCTTGACTACCGGGCGGATCTGTTCGCGATCGGAATCGTCTTGTTCGAACAACTGACTGGTCGAGTCCCGTTTGATCCCTCTGCCGGTAGCTATCGAACACGTCTGACGACAGGGATCATCACCGGTCTCGATGACGTTCCGGAGGCAATGAGGGAGATCCTCCGGCGGCTTCTTGCAGCGCGTCCGCACGGGCGCTTTCGTCTCGACAAGGTCACCCCGGCGATCAACGACCTCCAAACGAGGCTGCAATGTTCTTGATCCAGGGCGGACACCAACAGCATTCTCGGGTTGGTCCGGCGATCTCCGGTGGGCTTGCCAGCGGCGTCATCTGGAGCCCTGGCGACATGACGCCTGACGGTCTTGCGGCGAGCGCATCCGAACTTCGAAACGGGGTCCAGGCCGTCGATTCACAGCTCTATGTCGCGCCACTTCAGGACGCGAATCCGAAGAAGCTGCCTCAGCACGAGCTGTTTGATGTGCCCCTCGGTCCGCGTGATTTCTCGGGACGACATCTCGTCTCACTGGTGGAGCGGGTCCTCGGCTGGCAACACGACTTACCAGTGACGCACCTCCTCTCCCCGACGGTCGCACTCGAATCGATGAACAGCCGCTGGGCTCAGATCGCCGCCGACCTAGCGGACACCTCGCTTGAGCACACTCGGGCGCAAGGCGAAGGGCGCCCTTTGCTGATCTCGGTTGCCGCCGAGCGAAGCCTGCTCGCGGACCCGGACAACGTCGACGCGCTCCTTGATGAACTCACGGCGTTAGAAGCGCACGGCTTCTATCTCCTTTTCGAGATTGACCCGAATCTCGATCCCGCCCAAGCCGCGGTTCTGTATGAGCGTGCGTTGTACATCGTGCACACCCTTGCTCGGCTCAACGAGTACACCGTCTGGGTGGGATACGCAGGTCTGGCTGGATACGTGTTTCGTGCGGTTGGAGCGGAGGCCTTTGGGGCCGGCTGGTTCCGAAAGCAGCAATGGTGGTCGCCGTCCCACTGGACTGGCGCAGGAGGCGGGCGGCAGCCCAGGCCGCGCGTGTTCTTGGACAGCGTAGTCGGAAGCCTGATCCTCGAGACGGAGCTTGGTCCTGTGGCGCGCCAGCGAAGCGATAGCGTCCTTCTCGCTGACGTCATCGCTTCGGCCGGGGACCTCGCGGAGTCGATCGGAGCGGGCAGATCGGTCACAGATGACTTCACTCGAGATGAACTCAACGCACAACTCTTCGCCGTCTGCAATGAGCTCGACGGACGAATCTCTGGCGATGTTGGACGGGATCTGTCGCGTGTTCTCGATGACATCGCAGCGGCACAGCAGCTGCATCGCCGAATTCGTGACGTAGACATCGAGCTCGACGCGCGCGGGGGGGAAAATCTGCTCGCGGTATGGCAGACGGCAGTGCGCGGGTTGGCCGGCACGCTAGGGATTCCCGTCTAGGTCGCCGAGCTTGTGGCCCGTAGCCAGCCGGCATACAGATGCTCCTCCGTGAGAGCCCGAGCGAGTGGAGTGGCCTTCCTCCCCGATGGTTTGCGCACTATCCGCGGAGTCCGATCGTCAACGGCGATGAGACCGAATCTCCGGAGGCCACGCCTCCCACGAGGAACGTTCCTGAGATACGTCTGAGGGAAAGCCAGCCAAACGTCGTCGACGTAAACCTCGGTGCCCTGGGCTTGGCGTACCGCTCGACGCCAGTTATCGACCTTCGCCTCCACCGCCACAAGCGATGTGACCGCGCGTCGGGTGGCCGCTGCGAGGCGAACCCCCGCCTTGCTGCGTCGTATCCAATTGCGCCCATCAAGCTCGGCGATGGCTTTGCGAATCTGAGGCCGACCGAGTCCTGTCATCGCTGCCGCGACGTCATCAATCGTGCTAGGTCGATCGAGCCGCTGAAGCGCCATCGCAACCTTCAGTGCTTGCGGTGCGGTACAGGCTGCAACTCCCTGCCGCTTCCGGCGTCGCCATGTTGCGAGGTCGACAACCGCGCCCACGACGTCGGGTCGGCTGTGACTCAGCGGTAGCTCATGCGCCAAGAGGAGGCTGCCCGGACCGTGATCACGAGTGATCAGCTCGTCCCCTAACGAGAGCACTGCCTCGTGGAGTAAGGCCTCCGCGACAGGAATGCCCCGGATGCGGCCACCGTAGTCGAACTGACTGAGGATCAGCGGTCGCATGGCGTGGAACCGTATTAGCCACCGGGGTGCTGGTGATGGGTCCGGTCGTCCTTCCGGTCCATGCCCGGCGACCTGGCCCCGATGCGGTCTTGTTCGGTGCCGGGCCGAACGAGCGCAGTAGTTCGCTCCCGCTTTGCGCGGAGGCTGTCGCACAAACCCCGGCGAGCCCGCTAGACCGTTTCTAAGGGTGGGTGCCGAAACGGCCATCTCGTCCGTAACGCGCATGCCGTCCGTCGCGAGGTGGTCGCGCGTGGCTGCTCTGGCGTGCTTTTCCGCGAGCGCGCCGCGGCTTTCCCGAGGCGGCTTCATGCGACAGCCTCCGCGACGAGCGGAAGCGCGCCGCGGCTTTCCCGAGGCGGCTTCATGCGACAGCCTCCGCGACGAGCGGAAGCGCGCCTCGCGCTGCGGGCGACCGTCAGTCGGGGCGGTCTGCTGTTCAGACTCGCTGAACGCCGCTTGAGGCGCGGCCTAAGCCGCCTGGTGTGGCACCTATGCGGCACCTCGTTCAGTGATGGGTGCCGGCCGCCGGCTCGCCGCCTTGGGTCTTCGGCGTGTATCGGCCAGAGACGGCCGCGATGTCTGCCCCCTGAAGAACTATGAAAGTGTCGGGCAGTTCGACCGCCTTGCCTTCCTTGTCCCGCACCCACAATTTTCCGTCCACCGGCCTTGACAGAACGAGCTCGCGCGGCTCGTCAGGCTCCGGGGTATAGGCGATGACCAGGCCAGCCACGGCTCGGCCGTCACGTAGCTCTGCGGTCGCGTAGACCCCGTGGTCTGCTGGCAGCATGCGGTGAAACACCCCGTACCAGGCCGTCTCGCCGGGACTGATGGTGGCCTCTCCGCGGTGCAGCACCTGGGTCGTGACCAGCCAAACGCCTCCGTAGCTGATCCCGATCACTAGCGCGAGCGAGGTGAAGGATCTCAACGGCTCGGTGGCGACGTAGCGAGTGGGGTCCTCGGCCAGCTTGTTGGTGTCAAGCAGATTCGTGGCCTCGCCGATGGTCAGGGCCAGCAGAACAGCGATCCCGCTGGAGAGCGCGCCGAAGACGACGAACTCGGCGGCTTCCTCCAGCGTGGAGCGCTCGTACCGAGGCTCGCGGGCTTGGGACAGCCGAACGTAGAGGTAGCCAGGCCCCGCCCCGGCCGCGAAAACTACGAGGCCGAGAAGGGTATCCGGCAGCACCAGCTGCGGTTAGCCCTCCTGGTCGCCCGAAGGGGAGGCTTCGCCGGCACTTTCGGCCGCAGGCGACGGCTCGCTCGATCCCTGCGGGGCGTCGGGCGCGGTGCCGTTGAATGGGCCCGCGGGGGCCAAACCGCCGATCGGCGGGCCCTCGGGCTGAAGGGCGCTCGTGGGTGCAAACGCCATCGACTTGCCCTCAGAGAGGCCAAGATCGACTGGCCGGGACTCGCCCGCCGCGTGACCTGAATCGGATGGACTCCCATCTTGCTCCTCGGACATGGTCCTAATCATACTTCGGCTCCTGACAGCTTCCCGCCAACGGCTGGCTTGCCTGCCAGTCCGGGTCTGGCGCCTGAACGTTTCGGCGTCGCGCAGTGTGGCTTCATCCGACGAGGATCTCCTTCAGAAGGCCCGATGACCTTCGGTCGAGCACCGCCGCAGTCTGCTCGCCCCGCGAGCCGCCGCTATTCGAGTGCTTGGCGCGAAGTGGAAGCCCGCGACACGCTCTCTGGGTCTGAGGACTCCATGGTGGCGTCAAGGCGCGAACTCTCGGCCCGCATTCCCCGTTTCGGTGGAACCCGATCCAGGGGAGAATGCCGCGCTCGCATCGGCCGGCGAGCTGGAGGCGGCGGGTGCTGTCGGGATGGAGTCGGGGGGCTCGAACTCGGTAGCGGGATCTGGCGCGGGCTCAGGCGCCGCGGCGGGAGGAACGGGCTCCGTGGGCGGAGCAACTGGTCCCTGATCACTCGTTGGGGGTGGCCGCGGTGTTGGCGTTTGGGTCGCGACCGGCTTGACAGGTGGGCGAGGTGGTTGTTCCTCAGCGCTGGGAGGGCCTTGCTCCTGCTTGGTCGGTCCCAAGGCGCCGATCGGGGTGGGCAGCCCTTCGACTGCACAGAAGGTCGCCCCTCCTCCGATGGCCACGCAACTCGCGATCGCTGCGACCGTCGTGCCGGGTCGGGCCCCGGCGGCGTACTGCGCGGATGACGGATCGATCCTGGCCGCGACTCCGGAGATGTGGGTCTTGACCGCTCCGACGAGATCCGAGAGCTGTGCCTTCGCGCCGAGGGCAGCCTCGGCCGCCTCTCCGATTGGCGCGCGATCAAGTGCGGGTAGCGGCAGGACCACGGCAACACGCTCGGCGACCGCCCTGAGTTCGCGGGCCATCTGTGCGCATCCTGGGCAGCCGTCGAGGTGCATCCGGGCTTCGCGGGTGCGCCGCGGCCCGGCGACCCCGGCGACGTAAGCCAGCACGAGCGACCGCCTCTCCTCGCACCAGCGGCCCTGCCTGACCAGCTCGTACCGATCTGCGAGCTGGGCAAAGGCGCGCTCGATCTCCTTACGGTAGACGCGCTCGGAGATTCCGAGAAAGGCCTTGATCTCGTTCGGGCTGCGATCAAGCCAGAAGCGCAGCTTGATCACCGCCCGCCGGCGCTCCGGCAGTTCCTCCACCAGCTCGCGGACGGCCAGCATCCCTAGCTCATCGTCCAGGCGGTCCTCCATCGGCTCGGCAGGGTCGATCACCCCGATCCCTGGCTCGGCTGTCGGGATGGCCCGTCTGCGCTCGGCCCGCGCTCCCTCCCCGAGCCCGCGATGAACCGCCGCCGTCAAGAGGTAGCCGCGCACCTGCGCGTCGTGCATCTCCTCCACGTTCAGTGACCCTTGGCGGTGCTTCTCGAGCAGCGTGGCGAAGGCGTCGTGGTAGACGCCCAGCCGCTCGTCCGCGGCCAGCCAGGGGCAGCGCCTGCGCAACACCCGCAGAGCGGTAGGCCTGTACCGCTCGTAAGCCTGGTCGATCTTCCCCGCCACTCGCTGTCGTCCTCACACTCTGAAGTCGGCTCGGGCCATTCTCCGCCCCCCTTGCTGGGGGGCGCGCCGCTAGACATCCCGTCAGTCTCGCCCTGCCTAGGGCGGGGCGAATGTCTGCCCGTCAACGCTTCGGGGCCCATGACCGCGATCCAGTCAGCGAGTTGAAGCGCCGGCCTCCGCTTCGCTCGAAGGCACGCCTGCGCCGGCGGAAACCACTCAAGCGCCGGACCGTCACCCCGGCGTCGCCACAGCAGCGACTCAAGATCCGACACATGCGCTGCATTGTCTGCTCCGAGCGACCCGTGGAGCCAGCCCACCTCGTGCCGCGCTCGCTCGGCGGCTGCGACCACCCCGACTGCGTCGTACCGCTCTGCCGGGTCCACCACCGCCTCTACGACCGCGGCGCGCTCGACCTTCTGCCCCACCTCGAGCCGCAACACCGATCGGAGCTGGCCCACGGCCTGCTGCACGTCGGCCTCATCGGCCTCCTCCGGCGGGTAACGGGCTCCCGGAGCCTGCAACAGGATCCGTGGCGTCCGCGATGATCGCGATCGGTCCGCCTTATCGCGGCTCACCATCGAGGAAGTGGCCTATAACGGCAGGAACTCCCGCAGGCCTACAGGCGGAACCTGACGTCCGTCCAGCGGGACGAAGCCACCGCCGAGCAGTTCGGCGCCGGCGTGCCGCACTAGAGGCGAGAGGCCTTGCGAGCGAGGCTGTCGATGCGCTCGCGCTGCGTCACGTCGACATCCTTACCTTCGAGCGCACTCTCGGCCGCCGCCTCCGCAACCCGGTCGAGCTGCATCTTGAGCTCGTCCGTGTCGATATTGCCGTCACGCACGTCCTCGATGAGCTGCTCGATCTTCTTGTCCATGGCACCCATCCTACTGGGCATCCCCCGAGCTCTCCGGGGGCTGGGATCCAGGTGCGGGGAATGGGGGCGGCTCGGATGGCGCGGCCTGTTGGGGCGGCGTCTGCGGTCGTGCCGATTGCCCGCGCTCTACCTCGAGCTGTTGCTCGGCCTGCCTCCTGGCTTCGGCCTCCTCACGCAGCGCCTGACTGAACCCCAGGGCGAGCTCCGCGTTCTTGTCGGCTCGGGCCTCTGCCGCGAGGACCGCCTTCTCATTCTCTTCCACACCGCGCTTCGCGTCTTCACGGAGCTCTTCGATCGCATCTTTGCGATTGGTATCGCGCTCCTCGAGCTCCTTCTTCAGCCCGAGCCGCTCAGCCACGGCGGTCCACCCGAAGCCGATGAGGAGCGCCTGTAGCGCATTCGCCGCGAACAGCACGGCGAAGGCGGCGCCGAGGACCACGTAGATCGGCATGCCGATCGTAAGCAGGCGGTTGCGCTCGTGGGTGAGCTCCTCTTGCTTGTGCTGGATCGCGACCTCAAGGTCGTCCGTGAGCGCGGCGGACGCCGCCTCACGCTCAGGCGTCGTGCTCTCGTCGCCGCGGACGTACGACTCACGCAGCGCGAACTGTACGGTTCGCTGCTTGACGAGCTCATCGAGCTCGGCTTTGCGCGCCACGTAATCCGCCTTTCCTCCCATCGACGGGAGAAACTCGCCGAGAAACACGAAAAGCAGCACGAGCGCGCCCACGAGCCCGAGCGCGGCGAGCGCAAGCCCCTCGAGCCAATTCTCCTCAAAGCCCCCAGAGGTGACCCATGGGAAGATCGCGATCCGGGTCGGGTCGTCGGTTTTATCCTCTGCCGCCTCGTCCGGATCGCCATCCGACGAGGTGTCGGACGGGGTGCTGCTCGGGGTGGTGCCGGTCGGGCTCGTCCCGGTTGTGCTCGTCCCGGACGTTCCCGTGCCACCAGGAGCGTCGACAGGCGCCCCCGCAGCGACAACGCGCACACGTCGTTGCGACGCCCGGCACGGTCGCCGGGTGACTGCGCCGGTCCCACGAAGAACGACGACGCACGCCGTCAAGTAGTAGCGCCCGTCGCTCACCGAGCGCGGCAGGCGGACCCGGACGCGCCGCTCGAACTCACGGCGGCGCTGAAGCGAAGCCAGCGAGGTCCGTCCCGCGAGGCGCACAGCGCCCGCGCCAACCAGCGGCTTAGGCGTCAGGTGGTACGCCACTACGGCCGATCGCAGACCGGTGCCCCGACGAGTGATCCGAAGGCGCGTGACGAACGATTCGCCCCTCTTGAGCTCTGTCGGCGGGTTGTCCAGCGCACGCACGCGGAGCGTCGGCGCGGCATGGGCGGGAGCCGATGCGAACGATGCGAGGGTGAAGGCGGCGAATAGGGCACTCAGCGCGTGTGCCCACGCCAGCCGAGTGCGACCGACCTCACAGGGCCCGCACATGGCTTGACTCTAGACGCGCACGAGCGAGATCGCCAACGCGAGTGCCGCCCTCGGGGTTTGGGGCTCAGGCACCTCGCCCGACTACGGCTGTCTTCAGGCGTGTCGATGCCGATCAGCCGCACCGCCTGCTGGCTGCCGTGCGCCAGCTAACCCTGGCCGTGTCGCCACGACCGCCTCGGTCACCAGACGACCGCCAACTCCCGCACCAGACACCGCACCTCACGATGATCGCAGCCTCACCAGCGGTCGAACGTGAGCAGACCCCAACGAGGACGAAGGTCGCAACCTCAAGGTTGCGAGATCTTGTTACCTCAGTGTTACCTCACAGGTGTGCGCTCGCAACAGCTATCGGGCATAAGTTGCTGATTACCAGGACTTCGTGAGGGTGAGCGACGGGACTCGAACCCGCGACCGCCTGGACCACAACCAGGAGCTCTACCAACTGAGCTACGCCCACCGCGCATAGGCAGCCGGGCTTCGGCCACCACCGCGAATCTAGCACTGGACCGCCCGCGGATATCATCGCTCGAGGCGTGGGCACAACGCTTCGGCCAACGGCCCCGCACCACCTGGCTCGATGACCGAACCCCGTCCCGTGATCCTCGCCGTGGACGACGACCCCGGCGCCCTCGGAAGATCGAAGACCAGCTGCGTCGTAGCTACGAGCGCGACTACTCCGTGGTCTGCGAGTCCGTGTGCTCGTCTGCGCTGGAGCGTCTGCGCCAGCTTCGCGAGGCCGGAGCGCTGGTGCTCGCCGACCAGCGGTCGAACGGCCTGACGGGAGCCGATCTCCTCGGCCGGGCTCGCGACCTCCACCCCCACGCCCGCCGGGCGCTGCTGATCGACTGGGACCATGCTGGTCCGCGGGGACTCCCTGGCCGCGAGCATGTCCCACTACCTGCGCGACCAGATCGCGGCGACCGAGAACATCGAGCTGCGCCTGCGCACTGAGATCATCGACGGCTCGGGCGAGCAGCGTCTCGAGCAGCTGAGCCCTGCGCGACAAGACGACCGGCACGGTGGAGACCATCCCCGCCTCCGCCCTCTACGTCCTCATCGGCGCCCGGCCTCACACCGGCTGGGTGCCGGAGCGGGTGAGGCGCGACGACTGGGGCTACCTGCTCACCGGCCCCGACGTGGCGGACGAGGACGGCTGGCCGCTGGAGCGGCCTCCGCTCATGCTCGAGACGAGCCTTCCGGGCGTGTTCGCGGTCGGCGACGTGAACCACTGGTCGGTCGCACGGGTGGCGTCGGCGGTCGGGGAGGGATCCGTGGTGATCAAGCAGGTCCACGAGACCCTGCTCGTCTGAGCCTGAGGCAGCCGACCTCCGGGCTAGCTTCCCCGAGCGTGCTGGAGCGCGTCCGGAGCAACCCCTCGGCCATCCTCCTGTTCGTCCAGCTCGGGGGCGTCCTGCTCTATCCGTTCATGGAGGGCAGCGACGCCGGCCGGGCGTTGTTCAGCGTCTTTGGGATCGGCGTGCTGGGGCTGGCCGTGCTGGCCGTGCGCAGCACCCCCACCCTCACCTGGGTCAGCTGGCTGCTCGCCGTCCCCATCACCGTCCTGTTGGCCATCCAGGCCTTCGGCGAGCACGACGAGCTGCTGCCCTGGTCCTCGGCGCTCGAGGCGGCGCTGTACTTCTACGCGGCCTGGGCGTTGGTGCGCTACATGCTCGCCGACCACGTGATCACGACCGATGAGCTGTTCGCCGTCGGCGCGACCTTCACGCTGGTGGCCTGGGGCTTCGCCTACACGTTCCAGGTGGTCCAGGCGATCGAGCCGGACAGCTTCACCGCCGCCCTCAACGTGGGCGCCGACCGCACCTGGATGGAGCTCCTGTTCCTCAGCTTCACGACGCTCACGAGCACCGGCCTCAGCGACGTGACCCCGGTCAAGGCCTTCGCGCGCGGCGTGGTGATGATCGAGCAGCTGGCGGGGCTCGGCTACGTGGCCATGGTGGTGTCACGCCTCGTGGGCCTGATGGTGCTGCGCGGGCAGGGCCGGCCTGCGGGTACCGACGGTGATCAGGCGGGTTAGTGGTGCGTCCTCCATGTGGGCCGAATAGGGCCGGTCTGGGCGCGAAACTGACGGCCGGATAGAGGTTCGGCGCCCGGAAGGTGTGCGATGTGCCCATCCGGTGTGAGGGCCCGGCGCGGCGGGGAACAATCCCAGCGCGGGCAACCAGGGGAGATATCGACGCGATGATGCTTGGCGATCGAGTCGGGCAGGGGACGCGGCTGGAGTGCGAGGAGTGTGGTGCGCACGCGGTGCTGCGGGACGAGGACTACCGGACGCTGCTGGCCTACGGAGACGGCCGCCTGCGCTGCGAGGTCTGCGGCGTGTACGGGCCGTTCGGGCCGGCGGAGAAGGCCGCGCCGCTGCGCGACGCTCTGGCGCTGCGCTAGGCCGGCACAGGCACGGGAATGTCCGCTCAGACCGACCAATTAGAGGCCTTGTCGCAGAGGAGTCCGCGCGGCCCTCTCGAACAGGGGGCGATGCCCATGCTCGCCGCCGTCGGCTCCGCCCCCTCGCGGATGTTCGGCTTCAACCTGCGCGCAGGCCCGCTGGCCGGCGCGGAGGCCAGGCACGCGTTCGCGGCCGCCGAGGAGAGCCTGTCCGAGGAGGAGCGCCAGCCCGTCCTCCTCCTGCTGACCGAGCTGGTCACGAACGCCGTGCGCCACGGCGACGGGGTCGAAAGGCCACGCGGCGTGGCGGTGAAGATCGTGGAGTCCGAGACCGGAGTGGGCGCCGCGGTGACCAATCCCGGAGGTGGCTTCGAGTGGGAGGGCCGCCGAAGCGACGACCCGCTCGAGCCCGGCGGCTACGGCCTGGTGCTGGTGGACAGCATGTCGAGCCGCTGGGGCATCGACCGCTGCGCCGGCAGCATCACGGTCTGGTTCGAGATGGATCGTGCCGCGGCCTGAGGCTGCGGCACCCCTCGCTCAGCTGACCTCGATCGGCCCGGCGGGCACGGTCGGCGCCGTCTGCTCGGCCACGGCCTCGGTCGTCTCGCCCGGAAGGCCCTCTTCCTTGGCGCAGATCACCCGAAACGAGCCGGTGCCCAACTCCGCGTTGGGGCGCACCGGGAGGCCACGAATCGAGTCCCACCCCAGGCGCTCGACCTCGAACGGGTTCATCTCGACGGCCGTGGCCGGGTACTCGCACGACTCGTTGTGCTGGTCGATCGCCTTCGAGATCGCCTCGAGGTTCTTGACCTCAGAGTCGGCCGTCATCGTGCGGCCGGCGCCGCGAGGACCTTGGTGTAGTGCTCGACCGTGTGCGCGAGCCCCTCGCGAAGCGAGATCTCGGGCTCCCAGTCGAGCAGCTCGCGCGCTCTGGTGATGTCCGGGCGCCGCACCTGAGGGTCGTCCACGGGCAGCGGCTCGTACTGGATCTCCGACGAGGACTCCGTCAGCTCCACCACCAGCTGCGCCATCTCCAGCAGGCTCATCTCGTCCGGGTTGCCGATGTTCACTGGATCGTGCACATCGGACTCATTCAGCGCCACCAGGCCGCGAACCAGGTCCTGGACGTAGCAGAAGCTCCGCGTCTGCGACCCCTCGCCGAAGACGGTGACCGGCTGCCCGGTCAGCGCCTGGCGCAGGAACGTGGGCACCGCGCGACCGTCGTTGGGGCGCATTCGCGGCCCGTAGGTGTTAAAGATGCGGGCGATGCAGGTGTCCACCCCCTGCTGGCGCAGGTAGGCCATCGTCAGCGCCTCGGCGTAGCGCTTGGCCTCGTCGTAGACGCCGCGCGGCCCGATCGGGTTGACGTTGCCCCAGTAGGTCTCGGGCTGCGGGTGCACCAGCGGGTCGCCGTAGACCTCGCTGGTGGAGGAGATCATGAAGCGCGCGCGGTGCTTCTTGGCCAGCCCCAGTGCGTTGTGTGTTCCGTAGGCGCCCACCTTGAGCGTGTGCAGGGGCAGCCGCGCGTAGTCGATCGGCGACGCCGGCGAGGCCATGTGGTAGACGAAGTCCACTGGCTCGTCTATCTCGAAGTGGCTCGTGATGTCCACCATCTCGAAGCGAAAGGCCGACTCGCGGATGTGCTCGATGTTGTTGAGCGATCCGGTCTCGAGGTTGTCCACACAGATGACGCGGTGGCCGCGCTCCAGCAGGTAGTCGCAGATGTGGGAGCCGAGGAAGCCGGCTCCGCCGGTGACGATTGAGGTGGGCATCGCGCTTCAAAGATAACGTCGGTAGCTCGATGCCGCAGCATTAGCGCCGCAAATGCGCGAGCTAAATGACCGAGCCGCGCCGCCGCTGCATTAGGTGCCGTTCTCGATCTCCATGTGTCGGACGGGGACGTCAAACCGCTCCCGCGCCTGCTCGACGATCCCCTCCTCCATCCAGTTGCGCTCCCCGCCGGTGTGGGTGAACAGCACGATCTCATCCGCGTCGAAGGTCTGGAGGGCGTCCTGAGCGGCGAGCAGGGCGTCCGACTCGCCGGTGTCCCCCGCTGCATCCACCCCTTCCTCGTCCATGCGCTCGACGGTCTCCTGCTGCACCTCGTCGGCGCGGGCGATGGCCGCATCGGGATCGTCCAGGAGCCAGCGGGTGCGGGTGTTCAGCGCCGGAGCCACCACCAGCACCTCGGCGGACGCGGCCTCGTCGGATCCTACGGCGCTCTTCAGGGCGTCGCCGGACACGGGCTCGGATACCAGGGCAAGGATCTTCTTCGTCATATCCCTTCCCTACCCACTGGGTGGACCGCGCACGCGCCACGACGAGCTATACCTTCACGACCTGGCCGGTCTTCGCCGACGCCCGGGCCGCCTGGATCACCTCCAGGCCGGCGATCGCGGCCGCCGCGCCGGTCGGAGGCGCCGTCCCCTCGCGGATCGCCTGCACCACGCCGCGGTAGAAGCTCGGGTAGGAGCCCGGCTCGGTGGGCACCGCCGTGGCGTGATCGGCGTCGCCCAACCGCCCCCAGCGCTCGGGTGGCTCGCTGCCCCAGGCGGGGTCGGCCGGCGATCGGCCCGCGCGCAGATCGTCCTCCTGGGCGTCGAGTCCCCTTTTCACGTAGGCGGCGCGCGATCCGAGCACGCGCATGCGGGGCCCGGCCTGCGCCGCCACCTGGCTCATCCACAGATGCGAGCGCACGCCCGAGACGTGGGTGAGGGCCACGAACGCGTCGTCGTCGACCTCGACCCCGGCGCGGCGGCGGTCGAGCTCCGCGTACACCGCGTCCACGGGCCCGAACAGCAGCAGCGCCTGGTCGATCAGGTGCGAGCCGAGGTCGAACAGCACGCCGCCCGCCTCGGCGTGATCACCGCGCTCGCGCCACGCGTCCTCCCGCGGGGTGGGGCGCCAGCGCTCGAAGCGGGACTCGAAGCGCCGGACGTCGCCGAGGGCGCCGTCCGCGAGCAGGCGCCGCACGGTCAGGAAGTCGCCGTCGAAGCGGCGGTTGTGAAACACGGCCAGCATCAGGCCACGCTCCTGCGCCGCCGCGTCCAGCGCACGCCCGTCGGCGGGCAGAGCCGCCAGCGGCTTGTCCACCACCGCGTGCATGCCCCGCGCGAGGGCCGCCAGGCCGAGCTCCACGTGGGCCCGGTTGGGCGCCGCCACCACGGCCAGGTCGTGGCCTGGGCCCACCTCGGCGAAGGACCCCGCCACGGTCACGCCGGGATAGCGGTCTCGCACCCGCGCCGCGCGGCCCAGGTCGGAGGTGACCACGGTGGCCAGCTCCAACCCGGGCTCGGCGGCCACGAGCGGGGCGTGGAGCACCTCGCCGGCCAGGCCGTAGCCCGCGAGCGCCACGCGCAGGGCGCTCACGGGCATCTCCGCTGCCGCCCGGTCAGACGCGCCCCGCGGCCTGTCGCTGCCTCCTCGCCAGGGCGTCGATGATCACCGCGGCCAGCAGCACCGCGCCGGTGACCATGAACTTCCACGAGGACTCCAGCGCCAGCAGGTCCATCCC